>OBID01000677.1_pt1 | contig 13237 bp, 12 predicted proteins | sample 1519781 | NCBI WGS metagenome assembly OBID01 (sample SAMEA3991478, study PRJEB22521) | metagenome | biome: anthropogenic terrestrial biome; feature: sewage plant; material: sludge | place: Sweden | collected 2012-09-26 | reverse complement strand
TACCGAATGACTGAAATAGTATTAAAACCTAAACTGGTCATAACAAATGAATCGGACAGGGAGAAAGCAGAAAGAATCTTGATTAAATCTGAAAGCGCATGTTTGATTTCAAATTCGGTTACATCAAGTATCGTCCTTCAGCCGGAAATCACAACTGATTAAAAACGGTCAATCCAAGAGTGATTCATCGGTCAGTTTCCATAAAACATCATTATCCGGAAGGGGTGCCTTATATGAATGAAGTTTGCCGGTAAAAGGATGTACAAATTCCAGTTTGTATGACAACAGGCAGATACTTCTATCCAGATTTGGTCTTCTGGATCCATATTTCAGGTCTCCTTTTATAGGCATATCCATCGTTGCCAGTTGGGCTCTTATCTGATGAAATCTTCCTGTTTTCAGGTTGATTTTCAAGAGATGATAGTTGTCAAATGACTGAATCAGGGTATATTCAAGAATAGCTTCCTTGTAGTTGCTATCCACCATTATATCCGCACTCATAGCCCTGTTGTGAAGTTTTTTGAGAAAATGCCTTAGTTCTACCTTTCCGGATTCAGGATTTCCGGACACAAGTCCAAGATAAGTTTTTTTGACCGACCTGTTTTTTAGCATTTCCGTAAATTCAGCAGAAAATGCTATAGTTTTACCGAAGATGACCAGTCCGCTTACGGGTTGATCAATCCGGTTTAATACATGAACCTTCTCCGGATACCGGGCATTAAGCACACTCTCAAGATCATTATTTTCTTTATCTGTCGCTTGTACTGCGATACCATATTTCTTTATAATAACTATAAACTCATCTGTTTCATCTATGATGCTAAAGTTTGAATCAAATGAGTTTTGATTTAATAAGTTATCCAGTATTGACAGGTCCACTATTATAGTTTATAAACAGGATAATAAGCTTTTTTATAACACCCTAATATGAATTATTCCACTTCTTCATAATCAACATATTCATCCTTATGATCTATTTTGGGTTTTTCTTTCCTTGCGTTATCGCTCTGACGAGGTTTTCTTCCTTCTATCATTGGAGAGAGATAATAAGTAAATATATAGTAAGATATCAGTGAAAGTATGAGGTACTTAATCATGAGACATTTTCTCAATAAAAATTAATAAATATTTAAAGTAGATATCCCCGGGCTGGTATAAGGTTGCCGGGGATATCCATAAAATATATTTTTCAGTTATTTACCACCAAATAGCTTGCCGAATATGGATTTAACACCCATTTCTGCTATATCATCTACCACACTTCCATCACCATCTTTATCCAGCAATTTTGTAAAAATACTCGGTGTATTTGGCTGCTGATTTACGGTCTTTGTTGCGCCCTGAATAAAGTCAAGTAAACTTCCACCTTGATCAGCCTGCTGTGTTTGAGTTGGTTGAGCAGGGGCTTGAGCCTTTAGCTTGCCAAGCATACCCAAGACTACAGGGGCAAGCGTAGCCATCATACTCAGTATTTTCCCGGTATCAATACCGCTTTCTTTTGAAATAGATTCTGCTGCTGTTTCCTGCTTATCACCCAACAAATGATTCAATATCCCTGTGCCATTGGCAGTTTGAGGATTTGAAGGTTGAACCATTCCTGACAAAAACCCGCCAAGGTCATTCAGGATACTTCCGTCATGGTCTCTGTCCAGCGCCGCCATCAATCCGCCTGCTCCCTCGGGTGTACTTGCGTTATGCGAGATAGCATTTAAAAGGGTAGCAAACACACCATCCACAGCAGAATTGGCTTGTTTTGAATCACCTAATCCAAGCTGTTGTCCTACCTGATTAATGATAATGTCTTTCATGGGGCCTTGTAACAAATCTGTAATATCCATTTAATGTTTCGTTATTTAATTTTATCGAATATCCGACATGCAATACTAACAATATTTTGAGTAAAAAATTCATTATTTAGGAGAGATAAATCAACTTTGTTAATTTCGGAACGGTATTTGTATTATCAAATTACAATAATTTATAATATATATGTTTAGAAAAATATTGCTAAATACACCACTAATACTGATTTTTTGCTGCATTGGATCATATGCCATTGCAAACAGAAAATTAACAGAAAATTATATTTCTGAATATAAAAAAATAGCCATTTCGGAAATGCACAGAACCGGCATTCCGGCAAGTATAAAATTAGCCCAGGCCATACTTGAATCTGACTTGGGACGAAGCCCTCTGGCATACAAAGCAAACAATCATTTCGGTATTAAATGCGGAAACGGTTGGACAGGAGAGACCTATTATAAGCAAGATGACGAAACGGATAACACGGGTATATTAATAGAAAGTTGTTTCAGGTCTTTCAATTCAGGCGAAGAATCTTATCTGGCTCATTCCGATTTTCTAACAAGTCCGTCAAAACAATCCCGATATGGCTTTCTATTTAATCTGAATACAACGGATTACGTAGGATGGGCCAACGGTCTGAAGTTTGCCGGGTATGCTTCTGATCCGTCCTATCCGTCCAAACTAATTAAAATTATCGAAAGCTATCAGTTATACAAACTGGATGTATCAGTAAATACATCAGGGCGACAACAGGATTTAGCAGAAATTCCAGCTCCAAAAGAAAAGTTTAAACAGGATAAATATAAAAAAGATACACCCGAAAAAGTAAATCCAAATATCTGGAATTCCGACGAAACACCGGAAACAGAGGGCAGAGAAAAAAATATGATTTCAGGAAAGTACAAAGTGGCAAAAATAAATGATGTGAAAATGGTACTGGCATATGGAGGTGAATCCATTAAAGAGCTCGCATTACGAAACGGGAAAAATGTTTTTGATCTGCTTGAATATAATGAATTAGTCATAAGTCAGGATCAGGTGTTAAAATCAAATGAAGTTATATTTTTATCAAAAAAGAAAAAGTCAGTAGAAGACGAAGCGCTTGCTTTCCATACAGTGTCAAAAGGTGAAACTCTGTACGTCATTGCTCAAAAAAATGGAATCAGGCTGGAAAATCTGATGTCAAAAAATAATATCCCTCCGGATGCAGAACCTTTACAAGGGGAAGTCCTCAGCTTAAATAAAAATCTGTCTAAGAGAGATAGTCCTAAATACCGACTGGTAGAAAGAACTGATGTCTTTGTAGATTTTGGCAGCTTGCAATGATAGTTAATGAACATATAAGCCTCAATAAATATATCAGCGATACCGGATTATGTTCCCGCCGTGAAGCGGATAAAATTATAGAAGCAGGAAGAGTAAAAATAAACGAAACTATAGCCCGAAAAGGAAACAGAGTCGCCTCAGGTGACCTTGTCTATCTGGATGATGAGCTTATTTCAAATAAACCGGTTCCTGTCTATATCGCTTTTCACAAACCGATAGGAGTCGTGTGCACCACTGATCAGCGCGAACCGGACAACATCATCGACTATCTCAACTTTTCGGAAAGAATATTTCCCGTCGGAAGACTGGATAAAATGTCTCAGGGATTGATCTTACTTACCAATGATGGTGACATTGTCAATAAGATACTCCGTGCGGGTAATTATCACGAAAAGGAGTATATCGTCACTGTCAACAAAATGATAGATTCCGCATTTGTCAAAACGATGGCTGCGGGCGTGCCGATATTGGACACGGTAACCCGACCCAGCAAAGTCAAAAAGATAAATGATTTTACCTTCAGTATAATTCTTACCCAAGGCTTGAACCGACAGATACGCCGCATGTGTGAGGCACTTGGGTATGCAGTAAAATCACTCACACGCACCCGCATTATGGATTTAACCCTGGACGGAATACCCTATGACAGCTGGAGATACCTGACTGAGTCTGAAATAACCTGGTTGATGGAAATGGTCAAAGATTCCAGAAAATAAGGATTGAAAACCAAGTAAGTTTAATAACCCTTGGCTATCAATATTCAAAAATATACCTATCCCCAGCATATAAGAATGGTGGAAAACAACTCAAGTTTTGCAGAGCATTTCCATTCCGAAAATTTCAGGTTCCTATACCATACCAGTGTAATAAATACATTTTGTCTATAATCCATAAATCAATGGTATAAAAGTGTATCATTTTTTATCGGCTGGCTTCTGCGTTATTTATTTGAATATACCAGATACTGCCACGGAGCTAATTCTATCTGATCGCCCTCCTTAACTTCCTTTTGCTGGCTGGAAAAAATTTCCCTGTACGAGCCGGAAAACGAAGCTCCGGATAAAATCGCTTTTTGGCGGGCAGATGACAAATTGAGAATAACTACTACCTTGTCTCCGTCTTTTTCTCTACTGAAGGCATAAATATTTTCATCGTTGCCGGTTGCAATTTTCACAACTTTACCTCCGTGTTCACCATTCCAAAGTGCCTTATTAAGGTGTTTGAGATCGAATAAAGTTTTGTAAAATCCTGCATAAGAATATTCTCCCCAGGGAATGCTGTCCTTTTTAAAAAACTCAAGTTGCTTATCCATGGCCGACTCCTGTCCCGTATAAACAAGTGGAATACCATTAATAGTGGCTGTAAGAACGGCAAATGCTTTATGTCCGTCTCCCATTCTTTCAAACTCGGTGCCGGCCCAGGAGTTTTCATCATGGTTTGATGTAAACTGCATCTGATATCCTTTAGTGTATTGCGTTGCTTTTTTTGCTATCACGGAATCTATATCATTTGCTGTTTTTTTGATTTCGACAGCTTTTTCTCCTTTTACCACATTACCCTGAACCAATTTTTCACCCTTTTTTCTGTTTGCTTTTTGTGATTTGGCTATCTCGTTTAGTATGTGGTGCATTTCCCAGCCGTAATCCGCTATAAACGCACCATTATTGACAATGGCTGGCACCTCTCCTTCAGAAAGCATAAATAATGGCTTGATCGCATACAGGGAATCTGTACACTGAGCCCAGAAATCCACAGGAACTCCATGGGCCACATCCATCCTGTAACCGTCGATACCGGTTTCATTAATCCAGTATTTTAGAGCGTCGATCATCCCTATACGCATCTCCTGATTGTCATAGTTCAGGTCTGCTACATCTGTCCATCCCCACGGTTTTCCAGTATTATAGTCTATCGGATCGGTAATATTTCCATCTTTGTCTTTAGTGTACCAATCCGGATGCTCGGTGATCCACGGATTGTCCCAGCCGGTATGATTGGGTACCCAGTCTATAATGATATACATACCTGCATCATGAATGGCATTTACCATGTGTTTAAAATCGTCTAGGCTTCCGAAATCAGGGTTCGTTTTATAATAGTCTCCGATTGAATATGGGCTTCCCAGTTCTCCTTTCCGGTTTTTGAGACTTACCGGATTGACTGGCATGAACCACAAAATGTCAATTCCCATATTTTTAAGCCTTGGGATGTGTGCTTCAAACGATTTGAATGTATTTTCTTTGGTAAAGTGTCTAAGGTTAACCTCGTAGATAACAGCATTTTTATGCCAGTCCGGAACGTTTGGTTTTTCTATTTGGACAACCTGCTCAGTATTTTTGTTCTTATCATTATTCCTGCAGGAATAAAAAACGATTGCCACAGTCATCACAACTACCGCAAACAGTCCCATTTTTGAAAATAACATAGAATTGATTTTATTTTTAGTTGAAAATTATCTTCTACATATACGATATCTGACAAAGATAAGTAGGTATGGTTGTATATAAAAATTAATAAAGCAAATTGATATTTTTGACTTACTTAAAATATTAATAATGGTTTTCTGACTACTCAGATTTCAAATCACTCTGCATGATACGATACACGTTTTATCTTTGCACCCAAGCCATCCCGTTTATTTTCCGGAGTCTGATGTGTGCATCCAGATTTCGCGTTGAGGGAAAGGAATACTGATTCCTTCGCTATCAAAGTTAACTTTAATTCTTTTTCGCAATTCACCAGTTACTTCCCATTTTCTGTGAGGCTTGGTCTCACCGGTTATTTTTACCACTACGGCAGAATCGCCTAAATCGTCCACTCTCAGGAATTGAGGCGGCTTATTGATGGCTTCGGCCCAATAGGGATCTTCAGCCAATTCCAATCCCACTCTGTTTATAACCGTGATGACATGGTCAATATCTGAGCTGTACGAAATACCTACATTCAGATTGATCCTTCCGAAATTTTTGGAAAGATTTGAGACTTTTTTTATTTCACCATGTGGCACATGATGTACGGTTCCGTCCAAATCGCGGAGTGTGGTCATCCTAAGTGTTATATTTTCTACTGTCCCGCCGACTGTATCAAATTTGATAACATCACCGATTCTGTATTGGCTTTCAAGAATAATAAATAATCCTGAAATAACATCTCTGATGAGATATTGACCTCCAAAACCAAATGCAAGTCCTACTATACCTGCTCCTGCCAGGATGGGGCCTATTAAGATCCCTATTTCCTGCAAAATCATCATGATCGTAATGAAGAAAATTGCAATTTTAAGTGATGAATTGATGATATTAATCAGCGTGTCCTCTCTTTTCTTCTCCCCTTCTTCGTAGGTATATTCGTCGGCTACAATGGCTAGCCTTATTGCCTTCTCTACAAATTTCCCAATTACAAACTGAAAAACATAAGCACCCAGTATAATAAATAATACTTTTACGCCATGGTCATATAACCATGGTGCCAATGTCTCCGCCCAAATTTTTATAATATTTTCCATTTCTATTTTTAACTTCTATAATCATTTTTACAATATCTCAAAATCCAAAGAAGGGATTTGGATTAAGGGTTTCAAATATATTTTCTCTTTTATTTCAAAGAAATAGATAAATTTTAGCTGCAAAATTATGATTTAAAAGGAAATCAAATCTACTTAACCGGATATTTATAATAAAGGTCATATAATAAAGAAACATCACATAGAATCCTTGTATCCCTTAAAAACAAATTTTGTTAGACTCAAACCTTCTTCCGCAAAAGTCTTTTTAGCTTTTGAACAAGAAGTATTTCTCAGGTTTATTTGCCGTCCTTTGGATTATTTTTCTCGCTTCCAGATCCAGTTTTACAGTCTCTCCGTACCATTGTATCCCTCCTTCAAAAGTATCTTTGACACGTTCATATAATTGCTCCATTAGCTCAGTATGGGTCAATTCTGCATTTTCTAAGATCTTCAGGATATTTCCCCTGATGATATTATATTTTTTTAGAGAAATACGTTTATTGGTCTTATCAGGGTTAGGATGTAAGGTTTGGATTTGTTCAACTTTCATGAAGAGATTACATTGCTTTCACTTTAAACAAAATAACAAGTCCACAGTTTGGAAATCCCTACAGCAATAACACCCCGACTTGCCAGCCTATCCAAATTCTGTGTTTGTAAGACCCGCTATCATCAGTGATGGCAGCGTTGTTTTCATAATTGACCGCATACACCAATACAACAATGAGTGGCTGTAGTGTGACTTCATCCTTCACAGAGCCTCTTGCGTTATACAATTTGGGGGATTGACATAAGCTTATTTGCCCGGTGACGTTCAAAACTATAAACAACCCTATTTTAATACTATTCATTTTCCTTTGTTTTGCTGTATGAAAACAAAAGGTGGATTTACCCCTATTGGTGAAGGAAAGTTTTTTGAATTTTTTTCTTGTTTGCAATTTGATCAACTGGTCTTCAATAAGATTGGTGATGCAATTAGATATTTTTAAGCATTCAAGTTTTAAGATGTTAAAAAAATAAAATTCCATTATTAGTGATGAGAAAAAACTATCCCACTCCATCTATTCTCATATTAATAGATCGCCTCAACCATTCTTTTAAACTATCCGGGCTTAATAGCCGATAAAACGAAGGCAGGAATTATCATTAGGTAAACCGCCATCTTTTTCCAGAGTCAAAGATTTGTCCCTTTCTTAATTATGTGGGGACTGAGCACAACAGGATAAGGCTATTTTACCTAGATTGTAAGTAGCTTTGAATGGGAAGAATTCTTGAAATTCTTCCCATTACTTAAAAGCATTTCTAACAAAACTTAATAGCCGTCATTTTGCTCCATTAGCTTATTTGCATCCATTTCAGCTTGAGGAATAGGCATAACAAGTTTGGGACTATTATATGGAAATCCTGCTATATTGGCCTTGATTCTCTTTATATCATAGATAGCAAAGCCTTCAAATGCCAATTCACGTTGTCTCTCTTCAATTATTTTAACAAGACTGATACTACTTAACTTATTTGCGCCACTTCTGTCTCTTATTGCATTGACATCGTCTAAAGGCTTGTTTCCTATAGATGTATTTAATCTTTGGTTGCACTCCGCCCGTATCAGGATCATTTCGGCCAACCTGAATATTGGTACATTCCCAAACTGGTTGGTATATTTAGAAGAGAGTAAATCGCCTTTTTCATTTTCATAATAAAAGTGGCCTCTTTCATCATTGGGATCATCAAAAATATCAAGATAGGCTTGATTGATAGAAATATCTCCACCTCTACCTCCATTTCCTTCAGATGCGTACATTTGAATCAGTTGATTTTCACCACTCTGAGATGTGACTTGCATGGCATAAATATCCTCTTCTCCGTTTGCATCATGATTGAATGCATCTTCAAAACTAGCGGATAAGGAGTATTTATTATTGCTGATAACCAAATGTGCAGCATCTCGGGCTTCTGCGTATTTTCCAACATAGAGATTTACTCTTGCCTTGAGTGCTAGTGCAGCATATTTATCAGCAAAAAAATCATTTTCATCAGGAAGCATCGCAATAGCTTTGTCAATATCATCCTGTATGGCTGTGTAAATTTCTGATGCGATAGATCTTGATATATTCAGGTCGCCACCGTAATCACTTATAGACTTTAATCTTAAAGGAACTCCTTTTACTTCGTTTCCATATAGGCGTACCAGTTCAAAATAATTAAATGCTCTTAGAAACCTAGCTTCTCCTTCAATTCGAGATTTCTCCGCACTATCAGAAATCAAATTTAGGTTATCTAATACTAGATTGCATTGGCTGATCACTTTATAAAGGTTGTTCCAAATTACAGCAATCAGAAAATTATTAACAACCATAGTTTTTGTCAATGCTTCCCGTGGCTCAGTAAATGTACCATTCCATGATACATGTTTATCACTTCCCAATAAATCTGACATTATCTGGACGTAACCTCCATGTGAATTTCTGCTTCCATCGATTTGATAAACCCCTATCAATAGTTTTTTTACATTTGCTTCAGAGGTAAGTGCAGTTTCTTCAGAAATTGATAACGTTGGCTCTACATTTAGTTGGTCATCACAACTGAATAATAAAAGCAAACATATGATTATGATGTAATTGTTACCTAACTTTTTCATCTTTTGTGTATTTTAAAATATTTCAAAAATTGATATTGATTCCTAAAGAAGTAGTTTTTGCCTGGGGAGCAGAATAAAAATTTACTCCGCTATCAAAACCATAACCTGATACATCAGCTCTGGCTTCGGGGTCATACCCTGTATAATCGGTAAAAGTGAGCAAGTTCACCCCAGAAATATAAAGTTTGGCGCTCTGGATTTTAGCTTTATTTATTACTGAAGAAGGTATATCATAACTCAGCATTATATTTCTAAGTCTGATAAATTCGGCTTTCTCCAGATACCTGGATGATTGAGCCGTGCCATTTTGTCCGTATAATCTGGCTTGTGGTACTTTAGTAATATCTCCGGGTTTTTGCCATCTATTTAGCTGGTCCCTCGTTTGATTATCAAAAAAATCTGCACTCGATGATTGGTACACACCACCACCATTATAGATGCTCGCTCCCCACTCTCCTACAAAAGTAAAACTCAGTGTGAAATGATTGCTGGAAAATTCATTGGTAAGACCAGCAATCCAATTTGGTTGAGGATTTCCAGCTATCACTCTCTCTGCCTCAGAATAGTCTGATGTAGTTTCAGATCCATTACCCTTTTTATAATATAGCGCATCACCTGTGTTTGGATCAGCCCCGGCAAAATCTACCAGATAAAACGACGAAATAGATTCTCCTACTCTGTTGATGTTTTCTCCATTGATGATATCACCATTATTATTTGGCAGGGATTTTATTTTATTGGTATTCTTAGCGAGGTTAAAATTGGTTGTCCAGTTTGCATTTTTAGACACGATGTTTTTAGAATTTAATACAAATTCCACCCCTTTACTTTCTAAAGCACCTATATTTTTATTTATAGATGTCTGGCCGGAACTACCTGGTAGCGGAACGCTGAATAAAAGGCCATCTGTATTTTTTGTATAAACGTCTATTTCACCAAAGAGTCTGTCTTTAAATAATCCGAATTCGAGCCCTAAGTCCAGTTGTTTGCTCTTTTCCCAGGTCAAATCATTATTGCCAGGTTGTACCAATCTTATACCTGATAGCTTATTGTAGGAGACACCATTATAAAGGGTTTTAGAAGCAAAATTTCCAATTTCTGAATTACCTAACTGACCAATACTTGCCCTCAGTTTTAAGAAAGAAATAGTACTGTTGTTTTTTAAGAATGTCTCTTCAGAAAAAATCCAGCCTAATGACAATGCGGGAAATACTCCATATCTCTGATTTGTACCAAATCTGGAAGAACCATCTCGCCTAATGCTAGCTTTGACAAAATATTTGTCTTGGAGATTAAGTGATGCCCGAGAAAAATAAGACAAGAAGTTATATCTACTATTACTACCCTGCCCTGCAGTAACTTCTGCTGCACTCGAAATTGTCTGAAAATCATCAGATGGAAATTGAGTGCCCGTAACACTGCTAAAAACTCTATCAGAATTATTGAATTCTTGCCCAAATACTATATTTAGAAGTGAGCTTGTACCCAATTCTTTATTTAATGTAAAATAGTTGGACCAGATATAATTTTCTGATGTAGCGTTTGAATTATACCCATACCCATTTGTGGACATGAAAGGAGTTAATGTCCCCCTATATTGGTCTTCAGTCTGAGAGCTGACATCATAACCCAAATCAGAATTAAATTTTAAATTTTTTACAAAACTGAACTCAGCAAAAACTTTACCTGTTATTCTTCTGAGATTGCTGGTATAGTTGGCATAAATATCTTCCAGAAGAAAATTTGCATACAGAGTATTTGCATTAGGAGTACCATCCTCATTATAAGCAGGAGAGAGCGGAGACTGAGCAATAGCCTGAATTGGTGTGGTAAATTCGTTATCATTAGCTACTCTTTCGACTTTAGTTTTGGAAACTCCTATATTCATTCCGGCATGAATCTTAGTACTTACCTGATGTTTAATATTCAATCTGGCGCTTATCCTTTGTAAATCATTGCCTTGGATTATACCTTTTGTTTTATTTAAAGAACCGCCAAAGAAGTATTGTGTTTTCTGGTCTCCTCCCGATACAGATAAATCAACGTCTGACTGACTTCCATCTCTGATTGCAAATTTGTTCCAGTCAGTATTTACCGTAGTATTTTTCCAATCAGTACCATTTGCCAAAAAATCAAAGGTACCTTCAGCCTCTAAAAGCCCATCCTCTGGTCCTAGTGAATTTATAGCTGCCTCTGTAAAAAGCTCTTTGTATTCTGCTGCATTTAAAAAGCTTAATAAATGAGTAGGTGAGCTGACACCTGAAGATACATTCAGTGAAATATTTGTTTTTCCAGCTATACCTTTTTTAGTTGTAATAAGTACCACACCATTTGCGCCACGGGCACCATAGATGGCTGCTGAGCTAGCATCTTTGAGTATATCTATAGATTCTATCTCTGATGGACTAAGTGAAATAAGGGGATTCATAGGTGCGCCGTTTCCGGATTCATTGACATTGATAAGTGGCATGCCATCGAGGACATATAGTGGTTCGCTACCCGCACTAATGCTGGATGCGCCTCTAATCCGAATATTTATTCCTCCATCTACCTTGCCATTAGTCTGATTTATCCTAACTCCAGCAGCTTTACCTGACATCGTACTTTGAAAATTGGAAACCGAAATATTTGATAGATCTTTAGAACTTAACTTCGCTACATTATCTGTCAACATTTTTTTATTAGTACTACCATATCCGATGACCATAATTTCTGAAAGTATGAAGGAAGACACATCCAAAGATATATTTACAACTCCCGATTCGTCAGGAACAACCATTTCTTTTGGTGTGAATCCAGTAAATGATATGATGATAGTTTTTTCTGTCGCGGGCAATACAAGTACATAATTGCCATCTATATCTGAGATTGTCCCAATATCTGGTCTTCCTTTGGCAATAATATTGGCTCCAATTACGGCATCACCGGATGTATCGATGATTTTGCCCGAAATTGCTCTCTGACAGAAAATAATATTTACACTGTTCAACAGTAAAAATAAGGGAAATAAGATCTGTTTCATACAATAATTTGTTTTGTAATTAAAAAAAGTTGATTTATTCTGTTTAAGATAAATGTATGGTTCTGAAGCCTGCCATTGTAATTCTTAAACACCAGGATGTATTTTTCCAATTTTATTAATTGAAATCAAATATTCGGATGTATTTCATTTTTCAAAATCAAGGTTAACGGGTTCAGTTTTCATAGCTGACTTTTTTCCATTTATGGATCCTGTGGTAGGAGTTGTTTCATCCACTATATCAAAAGAAATATTGTCAAACCAAACTTGCCCCGTTCCGATGAGCAGAACTCCATAAGCCAGAAGAGATGCATTATTTGGCACGTCCAACACTATCTCATATTTATGCCAATCTGTTGTACCTACTACTGGCCTGTCACCCATATTGTCAAAAGATAAAGATTCTTCAGATTTACACTGATCAACCCTAAACCAAAGAGATGCTCCATCTATCACACTCTCTGTCCTGATAGATGCAGTGAGTTTAACTCTTTTTCCGACAAATCTGTCTGGCCTGCAAGTCTGCATTAAGGTTCCAAAGCCATCAATTTCTTTATCAATTGACTTGATGGTGGCAGCATTTTTACTATTTTCTCCCTCCCCCAGAGCGATGCCCATATCATAACTTTTAGGAAAACTACCCGCCTTCCCCCAACCTACAGGTAAATCAAATGAAATAAATGAAGAAGCAATGCCTCCCAGAAATAAGATCTTTAATATTGTTGTTGTCATTTTAATGATTTTTTGAATTTCACAATGTTTTGGTGTACTCAATTTTATCTGAGTAATAAAAGTGACGTGTTATGTAAAAAGGTAACCTCTTCCTGATTAGAAAATTCTATTATTTATTCCGAAGTCATATATCCAGCCATAGAAAAAATAAAAAATCAGAATAAAATATTACACACTTAGGATTAATATTATATTCTGATTTTTTATTTTT
>OBID01000676.1_pt1 | contig 13254 bp, 8 predicted proteins | sample 1519781 | NCBI WGS metagenome assembly OBID01 (sample SAMEA3991478, study PRJEB22521) | metagenome | biome: anthropogenic terrestrial biome; feature: sewage plant; material: sludge | place: Sweden | collected 2012-09-26 | reverse complement strand
CCCGCCGAAGCGGGGTGCCGGTCTGCGTCGGGCGGCAGCGCGCCGCTGCCGGAGCTGCACTGCTTGCTGTAAATCCAGAGGTGAATGTCATCCTCTGCGACGACGGCTTGCAGCACTACGCGCTGGCCCGCGATGTCGAACTGGTTGTTTTCGACACGCGCGGCGCCGGCAACGGCTGGCGCTTGCCGGTCGGACCGTTGCGCGAACCGCTGGCGCGGCTTGCTGCGGTCGACGCGATTATTGGCAACAATTTGAAATCCCGGTTTTCAGTCTCGACGCCCACTTTCAACATGACGCTGCAGCCCGGCAGCTTCTATCGCCTCGACGATCCGCAACAGACCTGTTCGGCCGAGCGTCTGCGTGGCCGTGGCCTACTCCATGCACTGGCCGGCATCGGCAATCCGGCGCGCTTCTTCCAAACGCTGGAATCTCTCGGGTTGCGCTGCGAAAACCACCCGTTTCCGGACCATCATCGCTATTCGTCATCCGATCTGGCGTTCGCCCGGGACGGCATCCTGCTGATGACGGAGAAGGATGCAGTAAAATGCGCCGGACTGACGGCGGGTGAAACCTGGGTTCTGCCCGTCGAGGCCGAGCTTTCGCCGGCCCTTATTCAACTGATTTTGGAGAAACTCCGTGGACGCCAGGCTGCTTGATATTCTCGTCTGCCCGATTTGCAAGGGCAATCTCGAACACCGCAAGGCGGAAAAGGAACTGGTCTGCAAACCCTGCAAACTGGCCTTCCCGATCCGCGACGACATCCCCATCATGCTCGAGGACGAAGCGCGCCAGCTCAACGCGGACGGGCAGTAATGTCCGGCGTCGCCTTCAAGGTCGTCATCCCGGCACGCTATGCGTCGACCCGTCTGCCGGGCAAGCCGTTGCTTGACCTCGGCGGCAAGCCGATGGTCGTCCGGGTGGCCGAGCGGGCGCGATTGTCGGGCGCCGAGGAGATCTGGGTGGCAACTGATCATCCGGAGGTCCGGGCCGTCGCCGAGGCGAACGAAGTCGCAGCGCTCATGACGCGCAGCGACCACCCGACCGGCACCGACCGTCTGGCCGAAGTCGTCGAACAGCGTGGCTGGGGCGGCGACACCATCATCGTCAATGTTCAGGGCGACGAGCCCTTGATCGAGCCTGAGGTCATCCTGCAGATGGCGCGCCAGCTGGCGGCCTCTGGCGCCGATATCGCCACTGTTGCCCACCCGATCACCGATCCGGCCGATTTTTTCAACCCGAATGTGGTCAAGGTGGTTTGTCGGGCTGATGGCGACGCGGCGTATTTCTCCCGCGCGCCGATTCCTTATGCCCGTGATCATTTCGCCAGGGAAGCCGGTGGCGAAACGCTTCCAGCCAACTTTCCGGCCTATCGTCATGTCGGCCTGTATGCCTACCGCGCATCGTTTTTGAAGGCTTTTTCCGGGTTGACCGTGGCCCCGACCGAGCATTTCGAGTCGCTGGAGCAGTTGCGCGCCCTGTGGCATGGCTACCGTATCAGCGTGACGCTGATCGATGCAGCGCCGGCGCCCGGCGTCGACACGCCCGAAGATGCCGAGCGGATGCGCAAACTGTTTGACCGAGCCGGAAATAGCGAGTAATTTTCCGCTTCTAGAGAACGGCCACACGTGAAGCCGATAACAAGAATTTTTTAGACAAACCAGAGGGAATTATTCATGAAATTGATTCTGTTGGGCGCACCTGGCGCTGGTAAGGGAACGCAAGCAACTTTCATCTCCAAGCAGTTCGGCATCCCCCAGATTTCGACCGGTGACATGCTGCGTGCGCAGGTCAAGGCCGGCACCGCATTGGGCCTCGAAGCCAAAAAGCACATGGACGCAGGCGGCCTCGTGCCGGACGCCGTCATCATCGGCATGGTCAAGGATAGGCTGACCCAGGATGACTGCAAGAATGGTTACCTGTTCGACGGTTTCCCGCGCACCATTCCCCAGGCTCAGGCCATGAAGGATGCCGGTGTGCCGATCGAGTTCGTGCTCGAAATCGACGTGCCGGACAGCGATATCGTTACCCGCATGGCGGGCCGTCGTGCCCACCTCGCGTCGGGCCGCACCTACCACGTCGTATTCAATCCGCCGAAGGTTGAAGGCATCGACGATGTGACCGGCGAGCCGCTGGTGCAGCGTGATGACGACAAGGAAGAAACCGTCAAGAAGCGCCTGGAGATTTATCACGCCCAAACCAAGCCGCTGGTCGACTTCTACGGCAAGTGGGCTGCCGAAGGCGACGCCAAGGCACCGAAGGTTCGCAAAGTGGCTGGCGTCGGCAGCGTTGACGGCATCACCAAGAGCGTTTTCGACGCACTGAAATAAGAAAGCAGAAGATGGTGAAAAACGCCTTCTACGCGCAGTCAGGGGGCGTTACAGCCGTCATCAATGCCACGGCGTGCGGCCTGATTCAGGAAGCACGCCGCTATCCCGACAAGATCGGGAAAGTCTTCGCAGGCCGTGACGGCATCATCGGCGCCCTGACCGAAGACCTCATCGACACCAGCCTTGAATCCGACGAAGCGATTGCTCGCCTGCGCCATACGCCGGGCGGCGCCTTTGGTTCCTGCCGCTACAAGCTCAAGAGTCTGGAGCAGCACCGTGCACAGTACGAACGCCTGATCGAGGTTTTCAAGGCGCACGATATCGGCTATTTCTTCTACAACGGCGGCAACGATTCCATGGATACGGCGTGGAAGGTTTCACAGATCGCCGAGAAGATGGGTTACCCGGTTGTTTGCGTCGGTGTGCCGAAAACGGTCGATAACGATTTGCCCCATACCGATTGCTGCCCGGGCTTCGGTTCTGTCGCCAAGTATGTCGCCACCTCGATCCGCGAGGCTGGTTACGACGTGGCCTCGATGGCGCGTACTTCCACCAAGATATTCGTGCTTGAAGTCATGGGGCGGCACGCCGGCTGGATTACCGCTGCCTGCGGACTCGCTTCGGAAAATGTCGGCGAACCGCCGCATATCCTGCTCTTCCCGGAGGTGCCCTTTGATCCGGAGCGCTTTGTTGCGCGCGTCGACGAATGCGTCAAACAGTATGGTTACTGCACGGTGGCGGTTTCCGAAGGCTTGTCGGACGCTTCCGGCAAGCTGATCGCCGAGTCTGGAACCAAGGATGCTTTCGGTCATTCCCAGCTGGGTGGCGTCGGTCAGATGGTCGCCCAGCTCGTCAAGGACAAGCTCGGCTACAAGTATCACTGGGCGCTGGCGGATTACCTGCAGCGTTCGGCTCGCCACCTGGCATCCCGTACTGATCTCGAACAGGCTCATGCGCTGGGCGTTGCTGCGGTCGACCTTGCTTTGCAGGGCAAAAACGCCGTCATGGCGACGATTGAGCGCCTCGCCGATAGCCCGTATCGCTGGGAGATCGGTAACGCGCCGCTGGCCGAAATTGCCAATGTCGAGCGCAAGATGCCCGCCGAGTTCATCACGCCCGATGGTTTTCACATCACGGATGCCTGTCGGACTTACCTGCAACCGCTTATCGAAGGCGAAGATCCGCCGCCGTATCGCAATGGATTGCCTGATTACGTACGCTTGAAGAATATTTCGGTGCCAAAGAAGCTGGAGACGTTCTCGGTCTAATTTTTTGTCTGTCAAATCAGGGGGAGAAAAATGAGTACACCGTTATGGTTGGCGCTAGGGTGCGCCGTTCTGGCAGTGTTGTATGGCTGGGTTTCCAGTCAGCAGATCCTCGCGCTATCAGCCGGCAACGACCGCATGAAAGAGATTGCCAAGGCAATCCAGGAGGGTGCGGAGGCCTATCTCAGCCGACAGTACAAGACCATTGCCATGGTCGGTGTTGTTCTCTTCCTTCTTATTGGCTTTGTTCCCAAGCTTGGCTGGCTGACTGCCTTTGGCTTCCTGATCGGTGCTGTTCTCTCCGGCGCCGCCGGCTTCATCGGCATGAACGTTTCGGTGCGCGCCAATGTGCGTACGGCTGAAGCAGCGCGCAGCGGGATATCGGCTGCACTTGACGTCGCCTTCAAGGGCGGTGCAATCACCGGCATGCTGGTGGTCGGTCTTGGTCTGCTCGGCGTTGCCGGCTATTACGCCTTCCTCCGGTCGTCCGGTGGAACGGATAACCTGCATCATGTCATCGAGCCGTTGGTCGGCTTGGCCTTTGGTTCGTCGCTGATCTCAATCTTCGCCCGACTGGGTGGCGGTATCTTCACCAAGGGCGCCGACGTTGGCGCCGACCTGGTGGGCAAGGTCGAAGCCGGGATTCCCGAAGATGACCCGCGCAACCCGGCTGTTATCGCCGATAACGTGGGCGACAACGTCGGCGACTGCGCCGGCATGGCGGCTGACCTGTTTGAAACCTACGCCGTGACCGTGGTCGCAACCATGGTGCTGGCTGCATTGATTATCAAGACCGCGGCAGGGCTGGGCGAGAACCTCGTTCTCTATCCGTTGGCGCTGGGCGGTGTTTCGATCATTGCCTCCATCGTCGGCTGCTATTTCGTCAAGGCCACCGAGGGCGGCAAGATCATGGCCGCCTTGTACCGCGGACTGATCGTCGCCGGGGTTTTGGCATTGGCCTTCTACTATCCGGTCACCTCCTGGCTGATCGGGGCTGGCGCAACCCTGCCGGATGGCACGGTCATCAACACCATGACGATGTTCGGTTGCTCGGTCGTAGGTTTGGTGCTGACTGCGGCACTCGTCTGGATCACCGAGTACTACACCGGTACTGATTACCCGCCGGTCAAGCACGTGGCGGCTGCCTGTCAAACAGGTCACGCCACCAACATCATTGCGGGTATCGGCATTTCAATGAAGTCGACGGCCTGGCCGGTTCTTTCAGTTTGTGCCGCGATTTTTGCAGCGCACGCGATGGGCGGTCTATTTGGCATCGCGATCGCAGCCACCTCGATGCTCTCGATGGCCGGTATCGTCGTGGCGCTTGATGCCTACGGTCCGATTACCGACAACGCTGGCGGTATCGCCGAAATGGCTGGATTGCCGAAGGAGGTTCGTGACGTCACCGATCCGCTGGATGCCGTGGGGAATACGACCAAGGCTGTAACCAAAGGCTATGCCATCGGCTCTGCCGGACTGGCTGCGCTGGTTCTCTTTGCCGACTACACGCATGGTCTGGAGGCTGTTTCAGGCAAGGTCTTTACTTTTGACCTGTCCAACCACCTGGTGATTATCGGCCTCTTCATCGGTGGCCTGATCCCCTTCCTTTTCGGCGCGATGGCCATGGAAGCGGTTGGCCGTTCAGCTGGTGCAGTCGTGGTTGAGGTCCGTCGTCAGTTCAAGGAAATTCCGGGGATTATGGAAGGGACGGCCAAGCCGGACTATTCTCGCGCCGTGGATATGTTGACCGTGGCAGCCATCAAGGAAATGATGATCCCGTCCATTCTGCCTGTCGCCGTGCCCATCGTGGTTGGTCTGGTTCTTGGTCCGGTTGCGCTTGGTGGCTTGCTGGTCGGTACCATCGTCACTGGCTTGTTCGTTGCGATCTCGATGACGACTGGTGGTGGCGCTTGGGACAATGCCAAGAAATACATTGAAGATGGTCACTTCGGTGGCAAGGGATCGGATGCCCACAAGGCTGCCGTGACGGGTGATACGGTTGGCGACCCCTATAAAGATACGGCAGGGCCAGCCGTTAATCCGCTGATCAAGATCATCAATCTGGTCGCTCTGTTGATCGTGCCGCTGATCGCCTGATCATCGGTATTGTTTTGCAAAAAGGCGGCCTGGCCGCCTTTTTTCATTTTTTTGATTTGCAATTTTGAAGCCAAGTTAGAATCTGGAAAAGAAATCTGGGAGTGGCATGAGCGAAGTAGCAAGCAGTTCCGCCGGTCTCGGCAATTCCGGTGTGCGGGAAGACCTCCTGCACCATGATCCTTTGCTCGACTGCCTGCTCGAGTTGACGCGTATCTACGGGCGCCCAAGTACGCGAGCAGCGCTGGTCGCCGGGCTTCCGCTGGAAATGGGATCGTTGACACCCTCGCTCTTCGGGCGTGCCGCCAGTCGCGCCGGATTGTCTGCCAAGGTGGTCAAGCGTTCGCTGGATCGCATTGATGATGTTCTTCTGCCGGCTGTCCTCTTGCTGGCGGGTGATGAAGCCTGCGTTCTGCTGGGTTGGGATGAGTCCGGACAGACAGCCCGTTTGCTTTTTCCGGAGACGGGGCAGGGGTCACACCAGATGTCGCGGGACGATCTGGCCATTCGCTATAACGGGATAGCAATCTTTGCCCGGCCACATTTTCGCTTTGACAGCCGCACGCCACAGGTTGGTGATGTAAAGCTGCGTCACTGGTTCTGGGGTGCTTTGGCCGAGCAGATGCCGATCTACCGTGATGTCCTCGGGGCTGCCTTGCTGATCAACGTGATGGCGCTGGCCATGCCGTTGTTTACGATGAATGTCTATGATCGCGTCGTTCCGAACCGGGCAATGGAGACCCTGTGGGTTCTAGCCTTGGGCGTGGTTCTGATTATTGGCGTGGACATGGCACTGCGCTCCTTGCGTGGCTATTTCATCGATCTGGCCGGTGCGCGTATCGACATGAAGCTGTCTGCCGCGATCATGGAGCGCGTACTCGGGGTTCGCATGGAGGCAAGGCCGGCGGCGGTGGGCGCATTTGCCTCGAATCTGCGCTCTTTCGAGTCGGTGCGTGATTTCATTACCTCGGCATCGGTAACGGCATTTATTGATCTGCCGTTTGCCCTGCTTTTTGTGCTGGTCATCGCCCTGATTGCCTGGCAACTGATTATTCCCGTGTTGCTGGCCATTCTGGCTGTAGTCATCTATGCCTACGTGCTGCAACACAAGATGCACGCGCTGTCGGAGACAACTTATCGGGCAGGTGCCCTGCGCAATGCGACGCTGATCGAAAGCCTGACAGCGCTCGAAACCATCAAGACGCAAGGCGCCGAAGGGCTGATGCAGTCGAAGTGGGAAAAAACGGTTTCCTTTGTAGCTGGTGTAAATAATCAGATGCGTTTTCTATCTGCCGCTGCGACCAATGGGGCAATGGAAATCCAGCAGATCGTCAATGTCGTGGTCGTCATTGCCGGTGTCTATCTGATCGGTGATGGCAAGCTCAGCATGGGGGGGCTGATCGCCTGCACGATGCTGACTTCACGGGCTGTTGCACCTTTGGGGCAAATGGTCGGTTTGCTGATGCAATACCACAATGCCAAGGTGGCGCTGACCTCGCTTGAGCAGATCATGCAGAACCCGGTTGAGCGACCGGGCGATGCCAACTTTGTTCATCGCCCCGAACTGAAGGGGAATATTGAATTCCGCGATGTCCAGTTCAGTTATCCGAATTGTCAGATCGCTGCACTGAAGGGGTTGAGCTGCAAGATCAACGAAGGCGAGAAGGTCGTAGTCATCGGTCGCATCGGCTCGGGCAAGACGACCTTGCAGAAATTGTTGCTCGGCCTGTACCAGCCGACTGGCGGTGCTGTCAGCATTGATGGCGTCGACCTTCGGCAACTGGACCCGGCCGACCTTCGGCGCAACATTGGATACGTGGCGCAGGATGTCACGTTGTTTTATGGAACCTTGCGGGACAACATCGCGATTGGCGCACCCTACGCTGATGATGCCACCATTGTTGCTGCTGCCGAGGCAGGTGGCTTGACCGAGTTCGTCAATCGCCATCCGGATGGTTTTGACATGATGATCGGCGAGCGGGGTGATTCTCTCTCGGGTGGTCAGCGGCAGGGCGTGGCTATCGCGCGGGCCTTCCTGATGGACCCGCCGATCCTCTTGCTCGATGAGCCAACGAGTGCGATGGATTTCTCCTCGGAACAGCAGTTCAAGGAGCGCCTGAAGGTGATGGCAGCCCACAAGACCGTATTGATCGTTACGCATCGCAACAGCTTGCTTGACCTTGCAACCCGGGTTCTGGTTGTTGATGATGGTCGCATCGTCGCTGATGGCCCGCGTGATCAGGTTATTCAGGCCTTGCAGAGTGGCCGGATCGGGAGGGCCTCATGAAGCGCCTGAACGCGATCATGAGCGCGACGCATGGCTGGCTGGAACGCATCGCCGAGAAGGGCGCTCCGTATGTCGAACGCATTCTTGGGCGCCTGCCGAGCAAAGAAGAGGTTGAGGTTGTCGATTTTGCTACCGATGCTGATCTCGCGATGCTGCGTCAGGAACCACTTCGGGCTCGCGTGCTGCTTCGTTCGATAGGAATCGTATTTGCCGTCTTCATCATGTGGGCTGCGGTCGCTCAACTGGATGAGGTGACGCGAGGAGAGGGCAAGGTTATCCCTTCCCGGCAGATTCAAGTCTTGCAGAGTATCGATGGCGGCCTTGTTTCCGAAATTCTGGTGCGTGAAGGTGAAGTTGTTCAGGCAAATCAGTTGCTGATCAAGATCGACGAAACCCGCTTCGTTTCCTCGGTCAAGGAAAACCAGGCTCAGTACCTTGGTTTGGTTGCCCGGGCTGCGCGTCTTCGCGCCATCTCGGAGGGTAAGCCATTCGTTCCGCCGCCTGAGGTTATGAAGGCAGATCCTTCCATCGTCGCGCAGGAACGCCAGTTTTACGAGACCAGAAACAGTGAGCTGACAACCTCGGTTTCAATCGCTCGTCAGCAGCTCAGTCAGCGCCAGCAAGAACTCAATGAGGCTCAGGCCAAACGCGCTCAGGCGACACAAGGGTATGACCTTACTTCCAGAGAGCTATCGGTAACGCGCCCCTTGATTGCTTCAGGGGCGGTTTCTGAGGTTGAGTTGCTGCGCCTGGAGCGCGATGTTTCTCGCTATCGCGGCGAACGTGATATGGCGTCAGCACAGATCTCGCGGGTTCAGGCGGCAATAAACGAAGCTCAGCGCAAGATTGAGGAGGTTGAACTTGCTTTCCGCAACGATGCCAGCAAGGAACTTTCGGAGGTCATGTCCAAGTTGAACAGCCTAGCTGAAGGTAGTGTCGCCCTGTCGGACCGTGTAAAACAATCGTCCATTCGATCCCCCGTCAAGGGCACCGTCAAGCGTCTGCTGGTCAATACTGTCGGTGGTGTGATCCAACCCGGCAAGGACATGATCGAGATCGTGCCGCTGGAAGATACCTTGTTGCTCGAAGCGCGCGTTCTGCCGAGGGATATTGCCTTCCTGCGGCCGGGCCAGCCGGTGATTGTCAAATTTACTGCCTATGACTTTTCAATCTACGGTGGCCTTGATGGAACGCTTGAACACATTGGCGCCGATACGGTGATGGACGATAAAGGAAACGCCTTCTATACGGTGCGGGTGCGCACGAGCAAACCCGGTTTTGGTGATGCCAACCTGCCCATCATTCCAGGCATGATTGCCGAGGTCGACATATTGACCGGCAAGAAGAGTGTTCTCGCCTATATGCTCAAGCCCGTCCTCAGGGCCAAGAGCGTCGCCTTGACGGAGCGTTGATGATTCATTGCTTTGTTGATCGCGATGCACAGGCGCTGCCATCCTGGCTGGAAGCCTTTCCGCAGGCGCGAGTAGTGCGCCGTCAAGATCAGGCAACTGTTGCCGATGGCGCCGGCATTCTCTGGTGCCGTTGCGGGCCGCGGGAAAGTCTAGCCACCATACTTGGCGCGTTGACCATATCGCCGACGCAGATAGTCGTCGTCCTGGCCGACGAGCCCGGTGACGCCATTATTGCCGAAGCCTGCTCTCTGGGTGCCTCCGGCTGCTGCAATACCCACGCGGCACCGGAAGTGCTGCGGCAGGTTGCACTCGTCGTCGAAAATGGCGGTCTGTGGATTGGTCAGTCCCTGCTGCAACGACTGGTCGGCAGCACGTCCAAGGCTTTCGAGTCGCGTTCCGAGGCCAAGGTGGACTCCTGGTCGGCTCTCCTTTCCGAACGCGAGTCGCAAGTAGCAAAGCTTGTTGCCGGCGGCGCCAGCAACAAGGAAATCGCCGACCAGCTTTCGATTACCGAAAGAACGGTCAAGGCGCATATGTCGGCAATTTTCGAGAAACTCGGTTTGCGCGACCGCCTGCAACTCTCCTTGCGCATCAACGGCGTTAATTTGTAGGCCGATATGCGCCAAGGTGCTGGCGCAGGAGCAATGAAAAACCAGAATCCCGATCGCCACGGTCAACCGGAGAAATTTGCCAAATTTGAAACTTGCGAGATCTGGCGACTTCTTGGCAAAGGCTTGGCAAAAGTACCGTAAAGCGTGAAATAACTCACATCTGGTCGCCATACTGTACTTTGGTTCAATAGATTGCTGGCCTAGATCCGCTTACACTTTTAGCATTGTTAATAGTGTCTGGAGTTTTACCATGGCTCAAGCCCAAGTCGTCGCCCAAGTTTCCGTTCTTTCTGGCCAGGCATTTGCGCGCGATAGCGCAGGAAACATGCGCCGCCTCAAGCTTGGAGACGCGATACGCGAAGGCGAGAGCGTCGTCGCTGCCGATGGTGCCAAGGTGGTTCTGACGCTTGCGGATGGCCGCGAGCTTGATGTCCGTCCCGGTGAAACGGCCAGGATCGACTCAGAGGTGGCTGCGCCAGTCAAGCCGGATCCCACTGACAGTGCAATTGCCAATGACCAGCAAGGTTTTAAGAAGATTGCCTCGGCGCTGGTGTCCGGGAGCGATCTGGATGCATTGCTTGACGAAGATGCGCCAGCGGCAGGTCTTGTTGGACAAGGTGGTAATGAGGGGCATACCTTTGTTGAATTCCTGCGTATCGTTGAAACCGTTGATCCTCTGGCATTCCAATTTGGTACAGGTCGTGACCGTCCGCTGGATACCTTTGATGGTGGAATTCAGTCATTAGCTGATCTGTCTGTTTTCAGTGTTGGAAGCGATTTCATTGTTGACGAAGCAGCTGGCACCATGACGTTTACGGTGACCAGAACCGGCGCACTGGATCAGGCAGCCAGTGTCAGCTACGGTACTGCAGATGGCACGGCGGTAGCTGGCAGCGACTACACAGCAACCAGTGGTGTGCTCAACTTTGCTCCCGGAGAAACCAGCAAGACAGTTACTGTCCCGCTGAACAACGACACTCTCTTCGAAGGTGGCGAGACGGTAAGCCTGAATCTCAGCGCGCCGGTGAATGGAACCGTGGGTGACTCAAGCCAGGTTGGCACCATCGTCGATGACGGTCGTACCCTGCCGGGCGGCCCGGCCAACGATGACCGTCCGGTCTTCAACATGGGATCCGACTTCGTGGTTGACGAAGCGGCGGGCACGGTCACCTTCACGGTCACCAAGACCGGCGCCACCAACCTGGCCTCGACAGTCAGCTTCAGCACGGTCGACGGCACCGCCGTCGCCGGTTCCGACTACGCCGCCGCGAGCGGCCTGCTGAGCTTCGCCGCCGGCGAAACCAGCAAGAGCATCACGGTCAACATCACCAACGACGCCATCTTCGAAGGTGCGCAAGACTTCAGCGTCCAGCTCAGCAGCCCGACCAACGCCACCCTCGGTGACGCCACGCAAGTTGCCACCATCGTCGATGATGGCCGCAACCTGCCGGGTGGTCCGGCCAATGATGACCGTCCGACGCTCAACATCGGCAGCGACGTCATCATCGACGAAGCCGCTGGCACCGTCACCTTCACCGTCACCAAGGTCGGTGCCACCGAACAGCCGGTCACCGTCGACTTCGCCACCGCCAACGGCAGCGCCACGGCCGGCAGCGACTACACCGCAGCCGCCGGCACGCTGAGCTTTGCCGCCGGCGAAACCAGCAAGACCATCACGGTCGCGATCACCAACGACACCGCCTACGAAGTATCAGAAAACTTCACCGTTGCGATCAGCAACCCGAGCAACGCCGTGCTCGGCACGAACAGCGCCACCGGCACCATCGTCGATGACGGCCGCACCCTGCCGGGTGGCGGCACCGCCAACGACGACCGTCCGGGCCTGAGCATCAACGACGTCCTGATTGACGAAGCCGCCGGCAGCATCACCTTCACGGTCACCCGTGCCGGCGACCTGAGCCAGGCCGCCAGTGTCGACTACACCCCGAGCAACGGCACCGCCATCGGTGGCGGCACCGACTACGCCGTTGCCCCGGGCACGCTCAACTTCGGAGTTGGCGTCAGCACGCAGACCATCACCGTTGCCATCAACAACGACGGCACCTACGAAGGCCCGGAAACCTTCGACATCACCCTCACCAACCCGGTTGGCTCGATCATCACCGACGCCCTCGGTGTTGGCACCATTGTCGATGACGGTCGTACCCTGCCGGGTGGTCCGGCCAACGATGACCGTCCGGTCTTCAACATGGGCTCCGACTTCGTGGTGGACGAAGCGGCGGGCACGGTCACCTTCACGGTCACCAAGACCGGCGCCACGAACCTGGCCTCGACAGTCAACTTCAGCACGGTCGACGGCACCGCCGTCGCCGGTTCCGACTACGCCGCAGCGAGCGGCCTGCTGAGCTTCGCCGCCGGCGAAACCAGCAAGACCGTCACGGTCAACATCACCAACGACGCCATATTCGAAGGTGCGCAAGACTTCAGCGTCCAGCTCAGCAGCCCGACCAACGCCACCCTCGGTGACGCCACGCAAGTTGCCACCATCGTCGATGATGGCCGCAACCTGCCGGGTGGTCCGGCCAATGATGACCGTCCGACGCTCAACATCGGCAGCGACGTCATCATCGACGAAGCCGCTGGCACCGTCACCTTCACCGTCACCAAGGTCGGTGCCACCGAACAGCCGGTCACCGTCGACTTCGCCACCGCCAACGGCAGCGCCACGGCCGGCAGCGACTACACCGCAGCCGCCGGCACGCTGAGCTTTGCCGCCGGCGAAACCAGCAAGACCATCACGGTCGCGATCACCAACGACACCGCCTACGAAGTATCAGAAAACTTCACCGTTGCGATCAGCAACCCGAGCAACGCCGTGCTCGGCACGAACAGCGCCACCGGCACCATCGTCGATGACGGCCGCACCCTGCCGGGTGGCGGCACCGCCAACGACGACCGTCCGGGCCTGAGCATCAACGACGTCCTGATTGACGAAGCCGCCGGCAGCATCACCTTCACGGTCACCCGTGCCGGCGACCTGAGCCAGGCCGCCAGTGTCGACTACACCCCGAGCAACGGCACCGCCATCGGTGGCGGCACCGACTACGCCGTTGCCCCGGGCACGCTCAACTTCGGAGTTGGCGTCAGCACGCAGACCATCACCGTTGCCATCAACAACGACGGCACCTACGAAGGCCCGGAAACCTTCGACATCACCCTCACCAACCCGGTTGGCTCGATCATCACCGACGCCCTCGGTGTTGGCACCATTGTCGATGACGGTCGTACCCTGCCGGG
>OBID01000675.1_pt1 | contig 13259 bp, 15 predicted proteins | sample 1519781 | NCBI WGS metagenome assembly OBID01 (sample SAMEA3991478, study PRJEB22521) | metagenome | biome: anthropogenic terrestrial biome; feature: sewage plant; material: sludge | place: Sweden | collected 2012-09-26 | reverse complement strand
CTTGGTGTCTCTTCGGGATAATTGGCCGTATGATCTTTAGTTCTTGTCGACCAGGTGGGCAGGGTCGATGCCTCGAATGGCATCAATTTAACATCATTGAGATCGCCTTCTTCTTCGGGCAAAGCGATTTTAGTTGGCACAAAGATATTTTCCAAAAATTGACCACTGCTGTCCTCAGCCCATACAGCCACGACCGGGAGAAAACCAGACCGATCCATCTCTAAACTAATAGACCAGGTGCTGCCTTGATCCAAGATGCCATTGGTGGATACTTTATTAAAATTTAGATTTTCCATCTGTGGCCTGGATGGCGCAAATATTCTACCCAGCTCAGCGACAGGTTCAAGCAGACCGGTAGCCCCACCAACCAATAAAACAACAAAGGCTATACCTACTATTTTGATTTCTTTGCTCCAGGCGGATTTCAATTTTTCATAGCTATACCCTCTTATTGAACTCCAGTTATTTAAAATATGGAATATGGCAAAGCCAATAAAACAAAGTCCAAATACTGTGTGTGTGATTTCAATCTCATGGGTTTTTTGTTTGATATACAATAATATGCCGGTCAAGGATAATGCCAAAAATGCAAAAGCAATGGATAGACTGATTACCTGTTTTGATTTCATAAAGCGTTATATGTCAGGTTAGGTTAGTGATTATTTCAGGGTCCGAAAATACCTTTTTACCGCTGAAATAAAAATCGCCACCAAAATGCTGGTAAAACACTTCTATTTGACCTCTATTTAGATGCATTGACCAATTGCCACCTGGGTCACCACCAGTGAAAGGAGTGGACTTGGTATCATTAGATAGATTATAACAATATTTAATGTAACTTATTGATTAACTGATAAATATAAAAAGATACAGTTTTTTTAATAGTCTGAATGGACTCAGATATGGCGGATAAAAAATATTGAAGGACCCACAAAATCATTTTTTTGTTTAATTATTTCTTAAAAAGCCTCCACAAATAATATTTTGTTTAACTTTGAGGTCATAAACATTAAACAAAATGAAGTCTAATAGCTTTGTCCCAGCTTTAAACACACACCGAGATCGCCTGTTGAGCTTTGCGTTTAATCTTACAAAAAGCAATGATGACGCCAAAGACCTGCTGCAGGAGACATTCCTCCGGGCGCTGATGAACCAGGAAAAATTCCAGGAAGGCACCAATATCAAAGCATGGTTACTGACCATCATGCGCAATATATTTATCAATAATTATCGCAAGAAGTCAAAGACCAAAGTGCTGTTTGATTCAACTGACAATCTGTATATCCTCAATTCTGGTCCCAATCATATTGGCAACCAGGGAGAAACCAATATGCTGATGCAAGAGCTCAATGGTATGATCACCGAATTGGACGACACCATACGATACCCTTTCATCAAACATTTTGAAGGTTACAAGTACCAGGAGATTGCAGAGGATATGCAGCTGCCTCTCGGCACTGTAAAAAGCAGGATATTTTTCGCCAGAAAAGACCTCAAGCAAAAGATTGAGCAACGGTATGGCAAGACCTTAGGGTTTAAAGATCTGAGCCTGAAAATGGCGAGCTAAGAGATACTTTGGTAGAGGCACGCTCCTCTTTTGGTTTGAATTAAAATTGAATTTTGGTTAAATAACTTCGTCGGACCTTTAAAGACCGATCTAAAGTAGGTGTTTGTATTTGCATTTGAATTTGAATTTGCTAAAACCCTCACTCTTCAAAAGCTCATTTCACTCTGCAAAGACCATTTCTTAGGTGATTCCAGTTCCAGCAATTTTCTTTTGACCTCAAGTCCTCCAGCATACCCCGTAAGCGAATGATCACTTCCAATGACCCGATGGCAGGGCACGATGATACCGATTGGATTACGACCATTGGCCATACCCACTGCTCTGGATTTATTGATATCTCCCAATTGTTTTGCTATTTCACCATACGATCGTGTTTGTCCATAGGGTATAGTGAGTAATATATTCCAAACCGATTGGAAAAACTTACTGGCTGGGCCAAAATCGAGGGGGACTTCAAAGGTCTGTCTTTTTCCTTCCAGGTACTCTTCGACTTGTATCCTCGTTTGCGTCAAAATGGAATGCCCTAATTGATTTTTACCCAAATCTTCGGGTAATATCTGCCTGATGCTTAAGGAGCTTAGCCCTGTGTCACTGGCAGTGCAGATGATATAACCAACTGGACTGGTGAAAAAGCAGGTGGCCGCAGGATTCATTTTTTTTGATGCTTCTTAATCAATTGATCTACCACTTCCTGCCAGGATGTACCTTTGGCACGGAGCAATACCAATAGGTGATAGATCATGTCGCTGGCCTCATAGACCAGGTCTTCCTTGCCGGCTGCCTGAGCTTCTAGGATGGTCTCTACAGCTTCTTCGCCGACTTTCTGAGCGATTTTCTGAATGCCTGCTGTAAATAATTGGGTAGTATAAGATCCCTCTCTTGGACTGAGGCGCGTATTTTCAATCAACTGATCCAATTGATTGATAAAATCATTTGATTCGTTCTTCTCCTGAAAACAGGTATCAAATCCTTCGTGACACGTTGGCCCGAGCGGTTTTACTTTCACCAGGAGCGTATCATCATCACAATCCGTCGATATGGATTTTAACAACAAAAAATGTCCGCTGGTCTCCCCTTTCACCCAGAGTCTTTGTTTACTTCGGCTATAGAAAGTCACCTTGCCGGTAGTCTGGGTGAGACGGAGGGCTTCGGCATTCATATAACCCAACATCAACACTTTGCCTGATAGATCATCCTGGACAATAGCCGGCATCAGCCCTGTCTGTGAATCAAATTTTATCTTTTGGAGATCGGATTTCATTTTACATTTTTAAACTCATCATAAATAACAGCGGTACCCGTCACAGACACCATCAACATCGTTCCTTTACCCATCACCTCATAGTCAAAGTCTACTCCAATCACTGCATTGGCTCCCATCTTTTGGGCAGCCTGCACCAGTTCAGCTTCAGCGCCAGCCTTAGCTTCTTTTAATACACGCTCATAAGATGCAGATCGCCCTCCGACAAAATCGGTAAACGCAGCCATGATATCCTTAAATACATTGGCCCCGATGACCGTATCACCGGCTACCAGTCCAAGGTAATGTTTGATCTGATGTCCTTCAATGGTATTGGTGGTAGTAAGTAGCATTGTTGATTATTTTTGAGGGATGGGGTGTGAGGGATGAGTATTGAGTATTGAGTATTGAGTATTGAATATTGAGTTTGAGTTTGAATTTTACGTTGATTTTGAACTTGAAATTTTCCTTCCTCCTCAATGCAAAACATCAGGATTAATCTTATTGTTGAGATAAATCGAACCAATCACCAAACAGACCGCAGCCACGCCTATTGGGTACCAAAGTCCTGAAAGATAATTGCTCCCCGGAAAACTGCTCATCAAGGTAGCTATAAATGGGACAAGTCCTCCGAATACTCCGTTGCCGATGTGATAAGGAAGGGACATAGAGGTATACCGTATCCTGGTAGGAAATAGTTCGACAAGGAAAGCAGCTATCGGTCCATAAACCATCGTGACATAAAGTATTTGAACAAACACCAATAATACATACATCCAAAACGCACCGGACGGCAGGTTTTTGTCCGAAATCGAAGTTTTGCCTTGTGAGTACACAGTTCTTAAAGGGGCAAACAAAGTATCCACCCTGGACTGTTTGAAAGTGTAGCCCTGATCGGTAGTCACCACACTTTGAATTTGGTATAGTGAATCTCCTTTAGCATTGATAGAGACGATGGTGGCTATGGGAACAGAATTACTTATATTTTGTTTGGTCAAAACCGCGGAATCACTGTGCTCATAAAAATATTTATATATAGGCCGATAAGTCAAAATGGCTAATAGCATGCCTGCCATCATGATCCATTTGCGACCGACCCGGTCACTGAGCCAACCCCAAAAAATAAATCCCGGCGTGGCCAGGGCGATCGCCACAATGAGGATATACCTGCTCTGATTAAACTCAAGTTTACAAGTATTTTCAAGGAAAGATTGTGCATAAAACTGGCCGGTATACCACACCACTCCCTGCCCCATTACAGCACCAAATAAAGCGAGTAAAACCATTTTAAAATTGGTCTTGTGGCTGAAACTTTCTTTAATCGGATTGACGGAGATATTGCCTTCTTCTTTGAGTTTGGCAAAAGCAGGAGATTCGTTCATCTTCATCCTGATATAGATGGATATACCTACTAATAATATGGAGACTAAAAAAGGAATTCGCCAGCCCCAATCATTAAATGCCTCAGTACCCAAAGCCCACCTGGTCCAAATAATCACTCCCAGCGATAGAAATAAGCCCAGCGTAGCTGTCGTCTGAATCCAGCTTGTATAAAAGCCTCTTTTGTCAGGCGGAGCATGTTCTGCCACATAAGTAGCTGCGCCTCCATATTCACCTCCTAGTGCCAAACCCTGGATCAATCTCAAAACCAATACTGCCAGTGGGGCAGCATATCCCCAGGTCTCAAATCCCGGTATCAAACCAATCAGAAAAGTAGAGGCCCCCATGAGCACCAGTGTCAATAAAAACGTATACTTCCTGCCTACGAGGTCACCAATTCGTCCGAATACCAAGGCACCAAACGGCCTTACCAAAAATCCTGCTGCAAATATGGCAAGCGTGTTGATCAAAGCAGAAGCACCTGCGTCTGGTGGAAAGAGCTTGCGACCTATCAGGACTGCCAGGCTACCGAAGATGTAAAAATCATACCATTCGATTAAGGTCCCTACTGCGGAGGCGCCTATGATTTTGGATATTCCACTATTTTGATCTGCCATTATAGTTCGAAAGATAATAAATTATCAGGCTTGAATGAGCTCCTCCGTGCGTGTAGATAATCGGATAGGGATTCCGGCATCCTTCAAATACTGTTTTAGATCTGCGATAGCTATCTCACCGTAGTGAAAAATGCTGGCTGCCAGGGCGGCATCCGCCTTGCCTTCTAAAAAGATATCTTCAAAATGTGCCATAGTCCCTGCTCCCCCACTGGCAATGATCGGGATACTCACCATCTCTGACATATGTCGGGTGGCTTGCACAGCAAAGCCGGTTTTGACCCCATCATGATCCATGGAGGTAAATAATATTTCTCCGGCGCCCAAATCTTCTATTCTTCTTACCCACTCGTACATCTTGATACCGGTAGCTGTTCTACCACCTTGCACATAGACTTCCCATCCGGCAGGTGTCTGTCTGCCGTCAATCGCTACGACTACAAACTGACTCCCAAATTCCAGCGCCAGATCTCTTACGAGTTGAGGATTTCTGACAGCTGCAGAATTGATGGATATCTTGTCGGCACCTGCTTCCAGTAACACGGAGGCATCTGCCAAAGAAGAGACACCACCTCCGATAGTAAAAGGGATGTTGAGGTTTTTAGCAACGGCCCTGGCCAGATCACCGAGGGTCTTTCTTTTTTCATGGGTAGCAGTGATATCGAGGAAGACCAGTTCGTCGATACCCTGATCGCTATATATTTTGCCAAGCTCGACCGGGTCACCAGCATCCCTGAGTTCCAGAAAATTAACTCCTTTGACAGTACGACCATCTTTGATATCGAGACAGGCTATGATGCGTTTGGCTAACATGATGATATTGATTAAATTTTGCTAAAAAAATAAAAATTTAGAAAAATCGGAATTCGGAAAACATTACGTAGTTGAGTGCTTCGAATAATACCAGGATAAAAAATAATTAAAATATTAATACCATTTCTGTCCTGTCCACATAGCAATTGTTAGTTTAATCGGGTTGCTACTTTCGCGATAAATTCTTTGGCCATCTCTAATCCAACCTTACTGATTCGGACATCCGTGTTCCCATCATATCCCAGGCTAAGGTGGAGGGTATCGTAAAGGTTATTAAACTCTGTCAACATTTTTTTGTCATACTTTGACAAAAACTCTCTATAATATTCTACTGATTTTCTTTTATTCTTTTTTGGCTGTTTAATCATCAAGTCCAGAGCAAATAAGACACCACAGTAAGCAGTATGTCCAGCCATCTTGACATACTTTGCATCTTGATAGACACCATTAGTCCTGTTAGCTTTCTCACTCAATAATTCTTTTGCATTAGAGAGGTATCGATTGGCTTCTTTTATGGACTCAGTCATATAACAAAATTAATAAAATTCATAAATAGTATTTTGCGAATTACCTGCTTTGAAACTGATGTAAATCTTCAATTCGAATTTTGTTTTCATAAATGGCCTTTCCCACTATGGCACCATAACAACCTATTTCTTTTAAGGTCTCCAGATCCTCCAGGTTATGCACTCCACCACTGGCAGTAAGCAATAGGTCCGGGTATGTATGCAAAATCTCCCTGTACAGTTCCCTATTGGATCCACCCAGCATACCATCCCTGGATATGTCAGTGCAGGTGAGCAAGCTTAATGTTTTAGATTTAAATCTTTCGATCATATCGAAGAGCTCTAGCTCACCTCCTTCCTTCCAGGCATGAGTGGCAAGTTTTTTATCTCTTACATCTGCTGCAAATATGATTAGCTCGGGGCCATAGGACTCTAGCCAGGATTCGAAGAGTTCTGGGTCTTTTACCGCCATACTCCCTACATTAGCCTGTTTAGCGCCACATTCAAATACGATGCGGAGGTCCTCATCTGAGTGAACACCGCCTCCAAAGTCAACCCGAAGCGTCGTTTTGCCGGCGATCAATTCAAGTACCTTGTACTGGCTGACTTTTTTGTTCCTTGCGCCATCCAGGTCTACCAGGTGTAAGTGAGTCAGTCCGGCATCCTGATATTTTTTGGCCATATCAAGGGGATCAGCCTTGTATTCTTTGACACGGTCAAAATCGCCTTCACTTAATCTGACACACTTGCCATCGATGAGGTCAATTGCGGGAAAAATAATCATCGTATTTAAATTTTCAAAAAAGCCTCTAAAATTGTCAAACCCACAGGACCGGATTTTTCTACGTGAAACTGGGTCGCATAAAAATTGTCTTTGTGTATAATGGCACTGAAGGATTGAGCATAGTCACAGCCCGCCACCGTATATTCACTCAGGGCAGCGTAATAACTGTGTACGAAATATACGTAATGATTGTGGAGCGCCTGTGGCACCCAGCCCTCTCCCAGAAGCTGGATTTGATTCCAACCCATATGCGGTATTTTAAATGAAGGATCAGGAGCAACAAATTTTTTGACTTGAATAGGAAAAATACCCAGGCATGGCGTGTCGTTTTCTTCAGAATAATCACACATTAATTGCAATCCCAGGCAGATGCCCAATACAGGCTGAGTCAATCTCGGGATCAGGTCAGTCAATCCATACGATTGTAAAAATTTCATCGTCGTGGAGGCCTCTCCCACCCCTGGAAACAAAACCTTATCAGCTTGTAAAATAATCTCCGGATCTCTGGTCAATACAGGATCTACCTCAAATTTATCGAGCGCGAATAAAACTGACTGTACATTGCCGGCATTATAATCGATGACTGCTATTTTTTGTTTGTTCATCGGGTAAGCTTATAACATTCCTTTGGTTGAAGGCAATAGATCAGATTCAGGATTCCTTTGTTTAGCCATACGGATACATTTGGCGAAAGCTTTAAAAATAGCTTCAATCTTATGATGTTCATTGTCCCCTCTACATCGGATATGGAGATTGCATTTGGCAGCATCGCTAAATGATTTGAAAAAATGCTGAAACATTTCTGTCGGCATCTCGCCAATTTTTTCGCGTCTGAATTCTGCTTGCCAGATCAGCCACGGCCGCCCACCAAAGTCAATCAATACCTCAGCATCCGCTTCGTCCATGGGCAAGTGGAATGCATAACGTTCAATACCTTTTTTGTCACCCAGGGCTTTCAATATCGTTTCACCGAGTGCAATACCGGTGTCTTCGATGGTATGATGCTCGTCGATGTGCAGATCACCGGTCACTTTGATCTTGAGGTTACACTCTGCATGCCGGCCTATTTGTTCGAGCATATGATCGAAAAATCCAAGGCCTGTGGAGATGTCGGTGTCACCAGTTCCGTCCAGGTCTATACGAATATCGACATTGGTCTCTTTGGTATGCCTTATTAAGTCAAATACGCGATGTGGCAATCTCAGAAAATTATAAACCTCCTTCCAGCTGCCAGCCCTCAGATCAATGTCCAACCCCAAAGCAGGTACTGAGGAATTAAACAAAATCATTTTGCAACCCAGGTTGGCCGCAAACCTGGCATCCGTCACACGATCCCCAATGACATAACTTTCTGCCAGATTATATTCCGGTGAAAAATATTTGCCCATCATCCCGAGACCGGGTTTACGGGTGTCTTTTTTTTCATGATCAAAAGACCGGTCGATATGTATGTCTTCAAAGATGATGCCCTCATTGCGCAGGGTTGTAAGCATTTTTTCGTGTGCAGGCCAAAAATCATTTTCCGGAAAGGAGTCTGTACCTAAGCCATCCTGGTTGGTCACCATGACGAGGGTATAGTCCAGCTGAGATACGATCCTGCCCAGCCAGGTGATGAGCCCCGGGATAAATTCAAGCTTGGCCAATGAATCTATCTGAAAATTATCAGTCGGCTCTACGATCAGGGTACCATCACGATCTATGAATAAGATTTTTTTCATACAAAATATATTACCTACAATGATTTAAGTGTCTGGATCAATAGTTCATTCTCTTTTGGCTTGCCAATAGTTATTCTCAATGCGTTTTCACAGCCAGGTTCTTTAGACCGATTCCTCACGACGATGCCCTTGACCACCAAGGCTTCATAGATTCGATCTGCCTGAGTCACCTTGATCAATAAAAAATTGGCATCAGATGGATATACTTTTTGTACGCAGGGTATGGATGGCAAGAGCGTCATCAATTTATGTTTTTCATTTAAAATTTCACTGGTTTGCTCCCTCATGGCCTGCCTTTTATTCAGTCGATCCAGGGCAAATCTTTGTGTAAGGATATTGATATTATATGGCGCTTTTACTTTATTAAAATACGAGATAATGTCAGCTGAAGAAAATGCCATACCGAGTCTGATTGCTGCCATGCCCCAGGCTTTAGACAGTGTCTGCAGCACGATGAGACGATCGTATAGTCCGATCATCGGCATGGTCGTAGACTCAGGACAAAAATCGATATAAGCTTCATCGATGACTACTATCCCTTTAAAAAATCCCAAAATCTGCTTTACCTTTTCTATCCCGATGAGATTGCCGGAAGGATTATTGGGGCTGCATAAAAAAAGTACTTTGGTGTTTTCACCCATAGATTGGCGGATAGATTCCAGATCAGGTTGAAAATCTTCAGTCAATCTCACCTTTTTCACCTTGACATCAGCTATATCTGCACTCACCTGGTACATGCCATAAGTGGGTGGAAGTACCATGATTTCGTCTTGACCCGGATTACAAAAAATACGGAGTATGAGGTCTATGGCTTCGTCACTTCCATTGCCTAGAAATATCTGGTCCACAGGAATGTTTTTTAATTCACTGATGACTTGTTTCAACTCCTGCTGTAAGGGATCAGGGTATCGATTGACATCTGTATCGTACGGATTTTCATTTGCATCCAAAAAGATCTCCCCATGGCCTGTAAACTCGTGCCTGGCAGAAGAGTAAGGCTTGAGAGCTACTATATTAGGCCTGATGAGTGCATCGATATTCATAAGGATTATTTCAGTTTTTTCAATCTTTTGGTGATCGCCAGTTTGTGCGCCGTTAGTTGTTCTGCTTCAGCCATAATCTCTACATAAGGACCTATCAGTTTCAGACCTTCTTGAGTAAGCTTTTGGTAGGTGATCTTTTTGGTAAAAGAATCCAGATTAACCCCACTATAAGCTTTGGCGAAGGCGCTGGTGGGCAGCGTATGATTAGTCCCTGAAGCATAGTCACCCACGGATTCCGGGGAATAAGGTCCGATGAAGATAGAGCCTGCATTTAAAATTCGATCAGCTATTCTGTCAGCGTTCTTATAGTTGATGATCAAATGCTCCGGCGCATACATATTGACAAACTCAATCTGGGTATCGGGATCAGCGATCACAATAAAGCGGCTATGATTTAATGCCTGCATAGCAATTTTTTTACGTGGTAGCAGGGACAATTGTCGGGTGATCTGTGTTTTTACTTCTTCTACAAATGGATCAGAATCAGTGACCAGCACGACCTGGCTGTCCGGACCATGCTCAGCCTGGGACAATAGATCTATAGCTACCCAGGAAGGATCCGCAGCCGAATCGGCGAGGATCAACACTTCTGAAGGTCCTGCAGGCATATCGATCGCCACACCTTGTTGCTGCACTTTCATTTTAGCCATCGTCACATAACTATTGCCAGGCCCAAATATTTTATCGACTTTGGGTATTTCCATCGTACCGTAAGCCATCGCGGCTATCGCTTGTGCTCCCCCTACTTTAAATATCCTACGGATACCACATAGGTGAGCAGTATACAGGATGGCAGGGTGGATCTGACCTTCTTTGTCAGGAGGACTGCACAATATGATATCCTTGCAGCCGGCTATGACAGCAGGTACTGCCAGCATAAGTACAGTAGAAAATAAAGGTGCAGTGCCCCCGGGAATATAGATACCTATGCGTTCGATTGGTTTGGCTTGTTGCCAGCATTGTACTCCTGGCATCGTCTCGACCCGGACAGGTGGACTGATCTGTGCAGTATGAAATTTTTCTATGTTTTGCCTGGCAACTTCAATAGCTTCTTTAAGTTTGGAGGCAATTTTTGTCACTGCAGTGCTGACCTCCTCTTGCGAAACAGAGAATGAATTCAAACTAACGCCATCAAATTTCTGGGTATAATTTTTTAAAGCGATATCACCTTGGGATTTTACCTGATCGAGGATAGTCTCTACTAAAGATTCCTGTTGCTCATCATGACCGGAAGGCCTGGTGATCAGATCTACCCATTGTGATCTTTGTGGTTCTATATACTTATCCATACTTAGCTGACCATTTTTTCGATTGGAATCACGAGTATACCTTGAGCGCCTGCTTCTTTCAGCGCGCCGATGACCTCCCAAAACTGTTGTTCCGGGATGACAGAATGTACGGAGCACCATCCATCATCAGCCAAAGGCAATACCGTTGGACTTTTGATACCAGGCAATAAAGAAATGATTTTTTCCAAAGCTGACTTTGGAGAATTCAATACGATATATTTGTTTTTGCGAGCATCAAGGGTGGATTTAATCCTAAACAATAGCTGTTCAAGTAATCTCCTTTTTTCGGCAGAAAGGTTAGGATGAATGTACATGCAGGCTTCTGACCTAAGGATGACATCTTTCTCTTCTAATTTGTTTTGAAACAGAGTATTACCCGAGCTCACCAGGTCACAGATGCCATCAGCCAGTCCGATATGAGGTGCTATCTCCACACTGCCGGATATCTGATGAATCTCTGCATTGACTCCATTAGCTTTTAAAAATGATTTTACAGTATTCGGATAAGAGGTTGCAATTCTTTTGCCTTCAAAAAACCGAACATCTTCATATCCAGAGTGCTGAGGCACGGCCATAGATAGTCTGCATTTTGAAAATCCAAGTGACATCACTTTGTCTACTTTACTCCCTTTCTCTACTACTGTATTTTCTCCCAATATGGCGATATCCGCTACCCCATCCTGGAGATATTCAGGGATATCACCATTGCGTAAGTACAGTATATCCAGGGGAAAGCCGGAAGCACTGGTCTTTAACTGGTCAGTGCCTGAATCGACCCGGAGGCCACAATCTTTGAGTAAGGCCATGCTGTCGTCATGCATTCTGCCTGATTTTTGTATCGCTATGTTTAATCTGGTCATTTAATAAAGGTTTTAAAAAAACAAAGGCTCACCGGGTAGCGGCAAGCCTTTGATTGATTATTATTTTTTTTTTGTTCACTCAAGACATACCATTACCTGATCTCAGGATACAATGATGGTGTATAGAATGAATAAACATGGCTGCAAATGTAATTGATTACTTCTGATTAACATACAAAAACCGGGCCCAATTTGTGATTTTAAACGGTACTTAAATCCTGAAAGTCCGTGAAACCGGCTATTTGGCAGCCTACTGCTAGTCTATTTACCGATTAAACAAGCAGCCTGCCTATGCCTTGTAATTGATCTATCGGCTACAATGCTCCGAATAAAATAAAACTCAGCTCAGATACTTTGCCCAAAACTCTAAAGTCCTGGCCCAGGCCAGTTTAGCTGCAGCTTCATTATATCTGGCTTCAGAAGTATCGTTGTGAAAAGCATGTTGAGCCCCCTCGTACATATGGATTTCATATACCTTATTATTGGCTTTGAGAGCAGCTTCGTAAGCAGGGATGCCGGCGTTGACCCCTTCGTCTAAAGCACCATAATGAAGCTGCAAGGCGGCATGGATATTGGGCACTTTGTCAGCAGCAGGCTGCCTGCCGTAGAATGCCACTGCAGCTTTCAGATCAGGTACATTGACTGCCAGGTTGTTGGTCATAGCGCCTCCCCAACAGAAGCCTACACAACCAAACTTTCCATTTGAATCATTTCGGGTTTTGGCATAATCGAACGCATGGATAAAATTCTGGAGGCTATCCTCCGGTTTGAGATCTTTAAATGCGCCGCGAGCTTCGTCTTCATTGGCGAAGGTCCTTCCAAGTGCAGAAAGTGCATTGGGTGCGATGGCCAGGTATCCTGCCTTAGCGGCCCTACGGGCCACATCCTCGATATGGGCATTGAGGCCGCGATTTTCATGGATGACCACCACGGTCGGGTATTTTTTTAACTCCTTTGGACGGGCCACATATGCAGTCATTTCCCCGGGAGCTCCCGGATAATGTATGTACTCAGTAAACAATTCATCTGCGTCGGTGATATTGGCAAGCTTAAAATCGGATTCCAATTGTGGCAATATCAGCATGGCAGCTGCGGAGCTTCCAACCAATGAGGTCAGCCTGGTCAGAAACTCTGTTCTGGAAAGGGGTTTGTGGGTGTATTCGTCATAGAGATTGATAATGCGTTGATCCATAATTTAACAGGTTTAATAAAAATTAAAAGCCAGCTAAAGCTAATCAAATACTCTTAAAGCAAATTACCCAAAAGAACATTTTAATTAAAAATGAAATGTTAATCTTCTATTTAGATAAGTTACTATAACAGCGAATTATTTTTATACTAAATGCAGTAAATACATATATTATTCTGTTAAATATAAAGAATCAAATACCCTTTTTCATCAATTTTTTAAACTTTGTCCAGGATATAAGTTAATTAATAGCTGC
>OBID01000673.1_pt1 | contig 13327 bp, 8 predicted proteins | sample 1519781 | NCBI WGS metagenome assembly OBID01 (sample SAMEA3991478, study PRJEB22521) | metagenome | biome: anthropogenic terrestrial biome; feature: sewage plant; material: sludge | place: Sweden | collected 2012-09-26 | reverse complement strand
TACTCACTTCATGGTCCAAATTGATCCTGCCTGTCATCCGCTGCAGATTATTGCCAATCATGATTCCTGCCTGATCCAAAAACTGACCAGAAACAAAAAACCGGGTTTTGGCATTACCACCGTCTATGCTCAAATCGATTTGTTTTTGAGGGGCATCCTGATAGGCAAGTTCGTCCCATTTGGTGTCAGCCTGATTGGCAGTACCAAAGGTACCTATGCTGACTCCGTCAAAGAAGCTTTCCATATAAGAAGTATAAGAATCCGGATCTGCCGGATCGATTTGTTCTATCCGGTCAGAATTGGCTGCTGCTTTTCTATAATAATCCAGATATTGTTCAGAATTAAAAAAGTCAACCTTCCGGGTAGGCTTGCTTTTACCATATTGAATACCCAGATTTACATTAGTTTGACCTGATTTGCCTTTTTTAGTCGTGATGAGGACTACACCATTAGAAGCTCTTGATCCATAAATGGCGGCAGCAGAAGCATCTTTTAATATTTCAATAGACTCAATATCCTGAGGGTTGATATCTACAATCGAGTTGGTCGCTCCTCCCCCATTGCTTGAAAGATTGGCGGTCGTGATTGGGATACCATCGACCACATACAGAGGTTCATTTGATGCAGATACTGATGAATTACCCCGGATACGAATTTGCATGGCTTGGCCGAGTTTGCCGGTACCAGCATTGATTTGAACTCCGGCAGCTTTACCTTGCAACACTCCTTCTAAAGAACTAACAGGGATGTCTTTAAAATCAGCAGCTTTGATCTTGGCTATATTGCCAGTCAGTTCACGCTTGATTTGAGTGCCATATCCTGTGACAATGACTTCTTCCAAAGTCTTGACATCTTCTTTAAGCGCTGCATCAATGATGGATCGACCGTTGATACTTTCTTCGATACTTGTGAAGCCGAGGTAAGTAAATACCAGAATATCATTGGCTCCGGCATTGATGTCATACTGGCCATCAATATCTGTAATAGTACCTATCGAGGTTCCTTTGACAGCAATCGATACACCTATTAAAGGTACTCCATCGCTGTAAGAAGTGACTGTGCCTTTTACCTGGGCGTCCAACACAATGGCAAATAATAACAAAAAAGAAGTGGCTATCAGCCATCTCATAATAAGTCTTTTCATTAAGATTGATTTAGTGATTAGTTAAAAAAAAGTCTACGATTAGATCAAGCATTTTTAATAATCTATAAAACGAATCAAGCGAGCCGAATGTGAAGTAATTGTTAAAAAAAGTATTGGCCTTTTCAGTAGGCTTAAAACAAAATAAATTGCAAGCCAATAACTTACATCGTTGCAATATTAAAAAAAGGCTTTCAAACCTGAGTTTGAAAGCCCTCGTATTATAATATTAAATATCGACCAGTTATAACGGTCCTTTGTAAGTTAAATGCCAATCAAACTTGACACGAATGTTAGGTGGGGTTGTAATGACACTTGGTTGTTTCATAAAAAACTTAACATTAATACTTCTGTCATCAGGATTCCATTTATTTTCACCAGATGGATCTAGTTCAGCAGAACGAGAATTGCCTGCAGGCTGACCCCAAATATTAGTAACACTTATTATTTTGTTTGTAGCAAGATCAAATGTAAAAACAGGCCCATAACTTCCATAATAAGAAGTTGATCCTGCACTAAGAATTGGTACATAATTCCCTCCAATAATTGGTGAATACCCATCCACAACATTTGCTCCGGAAGTAATTAAGTGATATTCCATAGGTAAATACCCAGTGAGGGCTGCGCTTGCATCGTCTACCATGTTACCAGTAACTTCATATTTACCTTCATAAATATTTTTGATAATTATATTGAACAATGCACTAGATAAACCGGGGTACGGTGTAAAAATACCGGATGCACTTTCAATAGAAATCCCAAGTCCAATTTTTTTGCTCAAATCTAATTTGCTAGGCTCGATGCTTAGAATTATTTGTTTTACTGATTCACCAGATCCAATATTAACATCAAGCGATGCTATAGAATATGCTCCACTTAAAGGTACCAAATCAGACCCGTTAGCAGTATTGTACGCAGTAATTAATGAATTGTCAATTTTTAATTTAACATTAGTAGCCTCATTCATACTAGCTTGAGAATTAGCATCTTTGAAAACATCCATCAATGGAATCTTGATTACGCCAGGATCCGCATCTAATGCAATCAGATTAATTTCATTGGCACCAGCAGGAATACGGATGTAATTACTCCCTATCCCTTCTATGGCGTTGCCCCCTTCTTCAATGCAACTCGCAAAACTGCAAAAGAGGAAAAGGCCTATTATATAATTTAATTTCATAATATATGATTCTTTTATAAATTGTAAATTTAATATTATTGTTTGTCCCACCATACTCGGCCATCCTGGGTATCACCTCCTGAAACTCTGCCAACAGCGGCACTCAAATTATCTCCGTTCAGATTATACTCTTGCGAAGGATAAACAAATCTTCTTGGAATCTGTTTGGACGCACTGACTGCCTGAGGAGTGGGTACCAGATTGGGTGTGCCTGTCCTTCTCCATTCTGTCCAGCCACTACGACCATCAGGGTAAATGGCTATCCATTTCTGCGTATTAATTTTCGTCAGATCAGCAGCCGAACCATCTAAGGCAACATTAGTACCTCCAAGGTAAACATCCAAACGAACACTTTCGGTGATTCCCCATCTTTCAAAAGAGGCTTTGACACCATCTGCATAAAACTGGTTTTTATTGCCACTGACCCATCCAAGTTGAATTGCTTCTGCTATTGTCAATAGAACCTGAGAAGAAGATAAGACCACTACCGGAGCTGTCTGAGACCTCCATTTAGGTGCTAAGATCAATGACCAATCAGCGTTGGCATTTGTGTAATTGACAGCAGCATCACGTGTCAGGCCATAAGGAATACCTTTTACTTCTCCTTTTGAATTTGGAGTACCAAACTGTTGAGATCTTGGATCATTCAAATTTTTCAAAGCAGTGACCATTACATCACTTATGGAATAGTCTTTGCGACCATCGTACAAATCGTACCAGGGGTTTTTATAACTAGCTCCGGGATAGACTAAGGTCACATCATCAGCGGCAGAAGATAGATAACCAGCGGCATCAGAAAAAGCTGAGCTGAATTCAGTCTTACCCAATGCTGGATCTACTTTAGACAATCTCATCGCAAATACCAAACGGAGTGAATTAGCAAATTTTTTCCACTTGGCTTTGTCTCCACCAAAAAGAATATCACCCTGAGCAGCTAATCCGCCATCAAATTGCGCGATTGCGCTTTTGAGTGTACTAAAAAATCCTTTATATATATCAGCCTGGGTATCGTAAGTAGGTTTTGCATCACCAGTGAGTGCAGTACTGTAAGGCACATCACCCCATCGATCCGTTTGGTGCATATACAGGTAAGTCAACAAAATTTTAGCAACCGCGATTTGATTGGCATTGGAGCCATTGGCAGTCACTTCATTTTTAGTCTCTTCGTCAGTGTTGTTATTAATAATATTCTGCAGGTCATACATAGCCCCGGAATAATTACCTGTAAAATTGATTTGCTGCAATGCGTACAATGAAGCATCAGTATATTGAGACTCGGAAAAATATTGAGCGTATAAACCTTCGTTCATACCCTGAGTCCATCCGCCAAGGCCAGACAAAACATTGGTCAGCAAAGCAGAAGTAACCGGAACTGTGGTGGCATTAGGGTTCTTATTAACATCTCCAAAATCTGACAATGAGCAAGTACTGAATAAGAACGCGAAAGCAATAAGTGATATAGATTTGAATAAATTTTTCATTATTAAATATATTTTTAATTAAAAGCCAAGTTTAATATTAAAACCAAAGGAACGTGTACCTGGGAATTGGCCATTTTCGCCATAACGCTGACCCACCTCAGATGGATCAAAATCCTTAGATTTAGAAGAAATCAACCATGGATTTCGAGCAATAAAGGAAACCACAATATTGTTGATATACTTCAGACCAAGTTTTGCAGTAGGGATTTTATAACCTACATTCACCTCTCTGAGCTTCACGAAATCTAATGAGTGAATATTGTCTTCAGCTATACTCCTGTTTCTAAACTGATGCCAATAATCCTGAGCATTGACATATACATCAACCGGTGATCCATCAGCACTGACACCAACAGCATGAACACCACCACCTACAGCCACAGCGTCCCGACTAGGATTACCTTTGTCATTGAGCTCAGCAGTAGCCTCAAATAAACCTGAGAATTTACCCCAATGATCAGATAAAGAATAGAATACTCCACCCTTAGAAAAGTCAATATTGAAGTTGGCGAACAAATTACCAACACTGATTTCATTCAATATACCACCTGTCCAGTCGGGTAATACTGATCCAAAATAAGTATCAGCCTGCAGAGTATAAAAACCGTTTGCATCGAGAATAGGTACTCCCTGATCATTACGTTGGATACCACCTCCTCTGACCTGGCCCCAATTCTGTCCTACCTGATGAACTAGTCTTGCACCACTACTCGTCCCAAAAGTACCGGTCTCCCGAATAATGGCATCAATCCCTTCTGCTAGTTCAATAATTTTGGTTTCATTTTTGGCCCAATTGAAGGTAATATTCCAGTTAACTTTTTTCGAAGAAATCGGAGTCCCTTCTAAGGTTAATTCTAACCCCTGTCTCTCCACTCGACCTGCATTAATATTTTTTGCAGAAAAACCTGAAGCACCTGAAACTGGCACACTCAAAATTTCGTCAATTTTATTTTCCTTGTACACGGTGGCAGAAAGCCCTACTCTGTTATGCAGGAACTTTAGATCTATCCCACCTTCATAAGCTGTAGAAAGTGAAGGTTTGATATTAGGGTCAATCAAACCGTCTGGTGTACTCATGAGGAATGAACCATTCCATTGATTAGCTGCAACTCCATAATTTAGCGACAATTGATATGGCCCTAGATCTGATCCAACTTGCGCCCAGCTTGCTCTAATTTTCCCGAAAGATAAATCTCTAATACCCAGAAGTTCGCTAAATAAAAAGCTCACCCCTACAGAAGGGTAAAGGTATGAGTTTGCATTTTTTGGTAGAGCACTACTCCAATCATTTCTGGCAGCAAAGTCAACATATAGCATGTCTTTAAAACCAAAAGTACCCGTACCGTATAAGCTATTTACCGTTTTAAAGCTTCTACCACTATTGAAGGTAGCAGGCGACTTAGAGTTGGTCAAAGTGAATAAATCAGGCACAGACAAACCATCCACTGTTGCACCGCCAACACCGGTAGCTGTAACTTTTCTTATATTTCCACCAGCCTTAAAATCCAATGAAAAGGCCTTAACCCTGGTATGATAGGAAGCCAATAACTCATAGTTGTCTTCTTTACCGGCAGACCCATCTGAAGGTTCGAAAAATCCCTGGTTGTAGCTATAACTATTCTTAACTCCCGTTTGGGTACCGCTGTTTTCAAGTATAGCTTTTACATAAGATTCATCCAGTACTTCTATTTGGTTTCTACGAACAAAACCCTGAACCTGGAAATTTTTGAATGGCTTGAAAGTCAAATTAACATCGCCAAACATTCTGTTTCGATTAGATGTTTGACCTAAGTTTTCAAACCAATCATAATAGTTATACCAATAGTTACCACCGTAAAAAGATAAAGGACTAGTTAAGTAATTTCCTGGGTTATTATGGTTCCAGCTTGACAATATTCCTTCAGGTGAATACATTCCCTGGTATTCTTTTATTTTTTTCAAATCCAAATCTCTGTGGAACCATTGATTGAATGATCCTGAAGATTGATTGGCATATCCATCGTCAAATTGTCCGTTGATTTTTTGATTTGCCATATTGATATTAAAACCAGCTGTAAAATATTTGCCCAGGTCAAAGTTACCTGTAGTATTAAGGGTGTTTTTATTGGAACTGGAATAAGGCAACATGCCTTTTATATTTTGGTTAGTATAAGATACTCGGATACTATACCCTTCTCCACCCTTACTTAGACTTACGTTATTATTTAAGGTAACTCCAGTACCATAAAAATCACGTACGTTATTGGGTTGAGGTACAAGTTTTTCAGTCTGTCCAAAAGCAGGAGTACCTACATACCAGGAATACCAGGGGATATATTCCTGACCAACCATACGAGGTCCCCAGGAAGCGTCATCGGAATAGTCATGATAGTACTTCCCTTCAAAAGTCTTCCACTCTTCAGGCATACCACTTACCCAATTAAAGGGAATCAAATCGGCAGCTCCGCCGCCAGCATATGAGTTCTGATACCTGGGCAATATATATACATTATCAAAAAATGTACCTGAGTTGATTTCGATACCTACATTTTTAGAAGCTTTAGCTCTTTTGGTTTGAATAACAACTACGCCTGCATCTCCTCTCTGTCCATATAAGGCGGTAGCGCTGGGGCCTTTGAGTACAGTCATTGCTTCTATATCGTCTACACTGATGTCCTGCGCACTAGCTACCGGTGTGCCATCTATCACATACAGAGGAGTCTTGTCATTTAAAGAGCCAGCACCTCGTATACGAATAGTAGCGTCTCTACCCAAAGCCATTGAAGATTGGCTTCTCACCTGGACCCCGGCTATTTTGCCACTCAAGGCATTATTGACTGAGGTGGAAGGTATCTGCCTAAGTTGTTCTGCGTCCACTTGTTGAGCAGAATAGGTCAGAGACTTCTGAGACCGGCTGATACCTAAGGCAGTAACTACCGTCTCCGCCAAGGTAATCCCTTCACTCAAAGTAATATCTATTTGTTGTTGATTGCCCACCGTAATCTCCTGGTCATTATAACCAATATAAGAAATCACTAAAATGGATGATTCAGAAGGAACATCAATAGTATATGTTCCATCAATGTCCGTAGTGGTACCTGTAGTGGTCCCTTTCAGATATACATTGGCACCTATCAGTGGCTCTCCACTAATCTCTTTGACTGTGCCGGTAATAGTACGCTGAGCAAGGACCGAAGTCAAAGCCAGCAAAACCGAAAAAATGGTTAGAGTAAGTCTTTTCATGATAAAATGTTAAAATTTCGACGCTAAGTTAATAAAAAATTAAAAAACCAAAGGTTTCTTAACTCTGAGTCAAACGATATGTTAATGAAAAGTGCTGCCTTGCCACCCTTAATCAGAGATTTTTCAATAAATCAATTAACATTTAGCCTACCTTGCTCGTTGTAATGATTTTAAACACAAACAAAATGAAAAATTATATTATTTCGATATTACTGCTTTTTTCTTTTGTCAGTTTTTCACAACGGCAAACTAGTAATTGCAAAGTAATACCACAGAATCTACAAGGTACCTATGAAGGAGACTGTAAAAATAGATTAGCACACGGGGAGGGGTTGGCCATCGGAAAAGAAACATATGAAGGAAGTTTTAAGGAAGGGATACCCCAGGGAAAAGGAAAATATATTTATGAAAACGGGTCATACTATGTAGGTGAATTCAAAAATGGACTCCGTCATGGTGAAGGAAGAATGTTTGAAGTCCAATCCGTTAAAGCCATAAATAAGGATAGTACCGAAATCCTTGGAGGAAAATTAGGACGCTGGAAGCAAGATGAGTTTATCGAAGAAATATTGGAAAAAAAATACACCATCATTCAAAATTTAAACACCTTATCCACTCAATTTGATAAACCTGACGAAAGAACGGAGCGAGTGGAGATTATGTTGGGTACCAGATCTGTATTAAGTGGTGTATCCATCAATCCGTCATCAGGCACTTTTTACATGCAAGGGCCCAATAAAGCAATTATAGAAAATTGTGTGTTTCCTTTAAGAGTCAGGATGAATTATAATGCTCAAAAGGGTTTGAGTGCCCCCATTTCAGTGAGGTTGGAGTTTGAGCTGGAATCTAAAGGACATTGGAAGATCAATGTCAACTCACAGTAAGTAAACTTAAGTAAGTAAGATATGAAAAAAGGCCACAATTTCTTGTGGCCTCTAAAAGAATTATTTGAAATTTTAACAGTTGCATTTAATCAACATCCCAAAATATTTTGGTTGCAAATACATCTATGACACCCTGTGATGCTACGTTTGTATTGGATCCTTCTTCTGTGCTTGGGTAGAACAATCTCAAAGGTCTGTTGTTATTCGTCACAGTAGCTGCCTGGGGTATATTGGGGTAGTTATTTTTTCTATACTCCGTCCAAGCCTCAAGACCTTCAAAATTTACTGCTGCAATCCACTTCTGATGGTTAATGGCTTTGATCTTGTCAGAAGATGCAGACCAATCAGCGTTTTCTATTCCACTAGAAAGTAAGGTAGTAACGGCTGCATTTGGTGCACCTAATAATCTAAATGATTGTTTTACCCCTTCTTCGTAAAATGACTGTGCTGTGCCAGCAATGCTGACTCCTGTAAATCTTTGTTTCGCTTCAGCCAGTGCAAATTGAATCTCTGCAGCTGTCATCAGCACCACAGGTCTGTTATACTCACCTTTGACTATCAGCGAAGGGCCAATGTATGAACTGGTCTGTGCTGTGAAACCTGAAGCAATACCAAAAGGAACTCCAACATAATTTGCTACGACTTCTGCTGCAGCGCTTTTGCCTGGAGTCGCAGCACTTTCGCCACCTTTAGCATATGCGATTCTTTTCAATCTGAAAGTATCGTTTGCTGCAATTAATACATCAAACAAAAACTTGGTAGGCCGATTATACCTGGCCAACGCACGTACTGCCCCGTTTGCATCATAACCAATATAATCATAAATCGGATTTTGCTTACCGGCCGTTGCTACAAAAAAGCCTGCACCCCCTGAAGCTACTTCTTCTCCCACAATAAATCCGCTACCTTCTGAATTGATTTTATTCAACTCTGTAGTAATATAACCTTCTCTTCCGCTGACTCTTGATTGATGTATTAGGATGCGCAATTTTAAAGAATTAGCAAACTTGACCCATTTAGTGGTATTGCCTTTAAATACTATATCAGATCCTGAAAAGGCACTTGCAAATGCATTGGCTTTAAGATCTACAATTGCCTCATCGAGCAAAATGATGAGATTTTCGTAAACGGCTTTTTGATCATCAAATTTTGGAGCCAAAGCATCTACCCCTTTTAATGCATCTGAGTAAGGAATGTTGCCATAAATATCTACCAGTGCCTGGAAAATATAGGCCTTCATCACCTTAGCAGGGCCTGAAAAATATTTCTGATCGTTTGCTTCAGCATTATTGATAACATATTGATAATCGTTGAGGTTATTATATAGTCTATCCCAATATCCTGTAAAATCACCGTTGGTAAACTGGTACGAAAACAAAGTAGTGGTAAGAATGTATGAGCTCGACTGGGTCCATTGGCCCGACCAGAAATGCCCTATTTGATTTACACCATTACCGACTACATTGGATCCAACCATGTTTTCAGCGGTAGTATTCAACGCATTAGTAAACACATAGGAGGGAGTAGCAGATGGCAAATTATTAGGATTAGTATTGACATCCAGAAACGACTCTGTACAGCTGGCCATTAATAAAATAAAGGCCGGCATAAGGAGTTTGAATAATATATTTTTCATTTTGATATTATAATTTTGAATTTAACTTAAACCAGGTGAATCCATTAAAAGCCAAGATTGATGCTTATACCATATTGTTTTACAGGAGGTGTTTGACCAGTACTATTGATACCAACTCCATTGCCAAGTCCGGTTCCATTCAATAAAGAGAATAAATCACCTCCATTGGTAACCCGTGAAAACTCAGGATCGGTATAATAATTTGCCTTGTCGACAATGGTGATCAAATTTCTTCCAAATAAAGAAATAGATCCTCCGGATAAAAATTTGGTTTTGGAAAGGAATCTTTGTGGCAAGTTATAAGAAAGATTGATATCTCTAAGCTTGATAAACCATCCTGGCGCAACAAAATTTTCGGAGATCAATCTATAATTATCCACCCAAAGCCCATATTCTGGTTCTCTGACTAAAGTAGTATTTTCTGATACTGTCTTTCCATCAGCTCCAAGCACTGCAGAATTTGGAAAAATATGGGGATCCCGATTAGAAGTCCAACCACCTGAACCGGTAAATGTCATTTGACGCGCTAAATCAGAAAAGAATACACTCCCACCTCTGTATTCAAAATTTAAAGATAAGGCAAGATCACCCAGCTCAAATTTGGTTCCTAATCCAGCAATATGCCTGGGCAATACTCCTCCCCTGTTTTGCAAAGAGGTATTTCGAAGCGGGTATCCAGAAGCGGCATTCACCAATCGCCTGCCAGATCCATCAGGAGCGTATTGATAACCATCAGTCTTGAGCATTGGAAATCTCTCGCCTTTTATAACATTTGTGTTGGCATACGTGAATCCGTCTGCTAACTGAAATTGATCAACACCGTTAAAAAGACTCACTACCTTATTATCATTATAAGAATATCTAAATCCGACATCCCATTTTAATTTTGTATTCTGCAATATTTGAATTTTCAAATCTCCTTCATAACCCCAGTTTTTAGATTCTCCAACATTGATCAATAAATTAGGGTATCCAGTGGTATTAGGGATTTTGACCGTAATTACCTGGCCTTTTGAGTTTTGGTCATAGGCGGTTACATCAAGGATAATTCTTCTGTTGAGCATCCTAAATTCTCCACCGATTTCTTTAGAAGTTACAAACTCGGGTTTTAGATTGGCATCTGGCAACACATCACCTACTGTAATTGAGTACCGTAAGGGAAACCAGCGCCGTTAGGATAAGTAAGATCCAGTCCATAAATAGGTAAGTTGTCATTACCGTTTTTATTGACACTGGCTCTGATCTTAGCATAATTCAAAAAATTGCCCGCTAAGGATGGAAAAGCTTCCGTTACAACAAAGGCTAAAGCTGCTCCATAATAGTTGTATGACCAGTTATTTTTGGGTCTGAAATTTTTGTAAAACCTTGAAGTATTGTCATTCCTAAAAGTTGCATTAAGCGTAAGGAATTTATTGTAACTGGTGGTAAGATCTGCATAATAGCCAAATTTTCTTTCAAGAGAAGTTCCTTCAGCTCCTGTCAGCTCACCCTGTCTATTTGAAATATTATAGACATCAGGCACGACGACTGAATTTGAACCGATCTGGATAAATCTCGTATTTCTTTGATACAAGTTGTAGCCTAATACCAACCTATTTTCAAAAGACCCAAAATTCTTTTTCAATAAAGCTTGAAGATCATCATTGATCACATTCTCAGTGGTCGACCTATCGGTGACTGCCCCCAAAATATCTGTCCCTGCTCGATTTATTCCATCGTAATCATTGGCCCACTCCCAGGGTGCAGGTACATAAGCACTATTTTTGGCCCAATCTGAATGAATAAATTTGCCAGTAGTAAACTTCTGGGTTCTTGAATTATTCATGACTCCGATTCTATTGGATAGACCTAACCAGTCCGTAATATCAATATTGAGATCTATATTTCCCTGAATGTTAGCATCCTTATAAACATTTCTGTTATTGTCCAAAGTAAAGTATGGAACTGCAATATAATCATTGAAATAACCGTTGGGGTTGGCAAACTTATTATTTTTCCAATCTCGCAAATCTCCCAACGGCACATGAGCGGGTGTGTTGATCACATTACTATAAAAATCGGAAGATGTCCTATCATATTCGGCCTGGACATATGAAATATTGTAGCCTGATTTCAGCTTACCATAATTTTTTGTAGCAGATAAACGGGCTCCGTTTCTGGAACTTTTGTCGTTTGGCACAATTCCATGAATACTGTTGTGCTCTGCGGATAAATAATAAGTTCCAGTCTCATCGCCTCCTTGAAAACTTAATTGAGTATTTTGCGTCATTCCAATATCAAAGGCTTTTTTTCTGACATTGTCAATCGGCGAATAAGGCAAATTATATTGACTGCCATCTTCCAGAACACGGCCTACTATTCTGGTCTCACCATTGTAAGCATCTCCATATTGTTGATTTTCAAATGGTCTCCAATTGTCTTTCGCTCTCTCCAGATAATCAGTCTTGTACCCAGCTGATCCGAACGAAGTAGCATAGTGGGACCCATTGCCATATTTGTTTTGAAAATCTGGCAAAAAACTAATTTCTTCAAAATTAGTGGTATGCGAAAGGCTTACTTTTAATTTTCCTTGGGCTCCTTTTTTAGTCGTTATTACAATCGCTCCATTAATACCCGCTGAACCATAAAGTGTTGCTGCTTGTCCACCTTTCAATATGGAAACACTTTCAATGTCATTAGGATTAAGGACAGACAGAATCGTCGAAGTAGTTTGCAATCCATCAACTACTACGAGGGCATCATTATTCCCAGTCAATGATCTATAACCTCTTAATACTATCTTGGTCTGGGGATCTACGCTATTGCTTACATTATAAACGGCTAAGCCAGCTACTTTGCCGGAAAGTGCCTGCGCCAATTGAGGCGACTTGCCGTTCATCACATCTTCTTTTGAAACCTTGGAATACGAATAGCCAATTTCGCGGGCGTCTTTGCGAATACCTGTCGCTGTCACAACGATCTCTTGCAAAGCAACACCTTCTTTCATTACCACATCGACTCTGCTTTGATTGCCTATCGAAACTTCTGTGACGGTGTAACCGGTGTAACTCACCACCAAAATGGTCGCATCCGGGGCTACCTCTAAGGAGTACATACCATCTACATCGGTAGTGGTACCTGTAATCGTGCCTTTTACTTGCACGTTGGCCCCAATTAAGGGATCGTTTTTATCGTCGGTGACTTTACCGGAGATCGTCCGCTGTGCCACCGAGGTACCAACTATGGTACACAATAATAACATTTGTAGTAAGAATCTTTTCATATAATTGATTTAGTTTAGAATTTCAACAATAAGACACTATCTTCTGTGGATGGACCACAGAAAAAAATAGAAACCAATAGAACTAAAATGAAAAGTCTTACTCCTGTGAGTAAGGAAATATATCTACTTAAACTTCAAGTAGGGAAGAATAAAAAGATTATGAGTAAGCACTTATCAAGCAATAAGGGAGCTTTCCGATAAAGATTTAAAACTTTAATAAATATACCGAGCAACCAGATACCAGAAGACTTAACGAAATGTTAACATCCGCCGCTGCTATATTCTTAAAGTTTATTTTTTTAACAAAAAAAGGGCAGGTGCCTACGCCTTTGCGAAGCTCAACTGCCCAAAAAACTTACTCTAATTCTTTTTAATAAACAGTAGAGTGCATTAAAAGAATTTGGAGTTAGGAGTTAATGTATATAGTGAATTGATACTCATTTGCTTACATCTTTATTAGTTTGATAGACCCGAAATCTCCATACCCATTGGTCCAATCATAACTCAATGTTTTGGTAGTT
>OBID01000668.1_pt1 | contig 13349 bp, 12 predicted proteins | sample 1519781 | NCBI WGS metagenome assembly OBID01 (sample SAMEA3991478, study PRJEB22521) | metagenome | biome: anthropogenic terrestrial biome; feature: sewage plant; material: sludge | place: Sweden | collected 2012-09-26 | reverse complement strand
CAGCACGGCAACAGCATTGACCAGCGCTTCGGCAAAATCACCTGCGGTCCACCACCAACCGATGAAGGTGAGGAGCGCGATGACGCACACCGTCGGCACGAAAACAGCCGAAATCTGGTCGGCCAGCCGCTGCACCGGCGCCTTCGAACCCTGCGCCTCGCCCACCATGCGGATGATGCCGGCGAGCAGCGTGTGCTCGCCAACGCCGGTCGCCCGGCAGTCTTCCGATCTCTGGCCGTTGGCCGTCGCGGCAAAAACCTTGTCGCCGGCGCGTTTCCCCACCGGCATGCTCTCGCCGGTCAGCATCGCCTCATTGACACTCGATTCGCCGTCGATCAACTCGCCATCGACCGGCACGCTTTCACCCGGCCGAACAAGAAAAACATCGCCCGGCATCAAGGCTTCGACCGGCATGTCTATCCACAGACCATCGCGCTCGACACGCGCCGTCTTCGGCTGCAGGCGGATAAGCGACTCGATGGCCTCCGAGGTCCGCGCCTTGGCCCGCGCTTCGAGCAACTTGCCAAGCAGGACCAGCGTGATGACCGCCGCGCCGCCTTCGAAATAGACATGCTGGTCGAGCCCGAACAGCGTTACCACGGTCGAAAAGCCCCAGGCCATGCTCGTCCCGAGCGCTACCAGCACATCCATGTTGGCGCCGCCCCCACGCAACGACTTGAAGGCGCCATCGTAAAAGCGCCAGCCGATCCAGAACTGCACCGGCGTCGCCAGCGCCAGCTGGAACCAGCGCGGCAATTCGTTCATGTGGCCGTGTTCGCCGAACATGAAAAACATCTGGCCGACCAGCGGCAGGGTCAACGCGACTGAAATCCAGAAACGGCGTATTTCGCTGCGGTAGACGAGCAATTTCGCCGCTTTTTCACGTTCGCGCGTTTGCCCATCAACAAGTGCCGCCGAGAAACCGGCCTTGGCGACGGCTGCCACCACCGCAGCCTCATCGGCCGCTGCCGACAAACGGACCCGCGCCCGCTCGGCCGCCAGATTGACGTTGGCCTGCATGCCGGCCTGGCGATTGAGCACCTTCTCCAGCCGTGCCGAGCAGGCGGCACAGGTCATGCCGCCGATGGCAAATTCGACGACCCGACCGGTTTCGGATTCGGATTCGGTCATTTGACCAGCAGAACGGGACAAGGCGCCAGATGCAAAACCCGGCTGGCCACCGAGCCCATGACGAGCCCGGCAACGCCACTCCTGCCGTGCGACCCCATGATGATCAGATCGCAGGCCAACTCACCAGCCAGCTTGGCAATGACCTCGGATGGCTGACCGACATGAATGTGCGTGGTATGAAAGCGCCCCGCGGCATCCAGCTTTTGCTGGGCGGCCAGCAGGTGTTCCTGCCCCTCTTCCAGATAGTAGGCATGCAAGGTTTCCTTGCCGACATGGGCCTGCACGCGGCCAATCGGAATCGGCGCATGGACGTGCAGCAGGTGAACTTCCGGCACATCGCGGAACCAGCCGACGTGGGTAATCAGGTGATCAACCGCGCGCAGGGAACATTCAGAACCATCAACCGGCAACAGAATTTTCATGATGTTTTCCCAACTAAAGCTGGCCTGACAAGTAGATCAGGCCGACAAAGCCATATAGCCCAAAGCCTAGCACCAACAGGCCGGACAGGGTGCGTACGACCGGCCGCCGGACGAATTCGTTCAGTCTGGCCAGGACGATGCCGGCCAGCAAGAGATTGGGCAGCGTTCCGAGGCCGAAAGCCAGCATCATGAGCCCACCGCGCGTCGCCGAGCCGGCTGTCAGGGCGCTGGCCAGCGCGCTATAGACCAGGCCGCAAGGCAGCCATCCCCAGAGCAGGCCGAGCGGAAAAGCCTGAGCAACGCTGCGCGCCGGCAGGAAGCGCCGGGTAAGCGGTTGCAGATGAATCCACAGTTTTTGCCCGGCGCGCTCGGTGAAGGCCAGCGCCCGCGTGACGCCCAGCAGGTAAAGTCCAAGCGCCACCAGCATCAGATTGGCGATGAAATAAAGAATCATCCGGGCCGGCACCTGCCCCTCTAGGCCCATGCTGGCCGCCCCGAGCGCCCCGGCAATGGCGCCAGCTGCAGCATAGGACATGATGCGCCCGCCGTTGTAGGCAAAATGCATAGACCAGCGGGCCGTGACGCCCATCGACAAAGCGCCGACAATGCCACCGCACATGCCGACGCAATGCGTACCGCCGAGCAGGCCAACCAGGAAAAGTGCGAGATAGCCGGAATCAGGCATCGAACAAGATCAACAAAAGCAAAGCGGGCAGTTTAACTGCCCGCTCAGACTACCGCACACCGCTTAAATAACCTTTGAATACGTCGCGCGCTGGCGACCGGCCCGCAGATAACGGTCAAAGACCATCGAAATGATGCGAACCAGCAGACGGCCCGGCGGCAGAACAGTAATCCACTCACGCTCGATCTTCAGCAAACCGGCCCGCTCCATATCCTTCAAGTCATCGAGCTCCGCTTCGAAATACTTGTGGAAGTCGATCAGGTGGGCGCTTTCGATGCTTTCAATCGACAGCTCGAAATGGCACATCAGGGCCTGAATGATGGAGCGGCGAAGGATATCGTCGGCCGTCAGCTCGATACCACGGAACACCGGTAGCGTGCCGGTATCGAGCGCATCGTAGTATTCGTCGGCCGTTTTGACGTTCTGGTAGTAGCTCGGACCGACCTTGCTGATCGACGAAATACCGAAGGACAGCATGTCGCAATCGGCGTAAGTCGAATACCCCTGGAAATTGCGATGCAGGCGCCCCTGACGCTGGGCAACGGCCAATTCGTCGTCAGGCTTGGCAAAGTGGTCCATGCCGATGAACACGTATCCGGCATCAGTCAGCTTCTTGATGGCCAAGGCCAGAATCTGCAACTTGGTATCGGCCGACGGCAGGTCGGCGTCGTTGATCCGGCGCTGCGGCTTGAACATGCTGGGCATGTGCGCGTAGTTATAGATCGAGAGACGATCAGGATCCATCGCCAGGACGCGCTCAATAGTCCGGTTGAAGCCCATCACGGTCTGGTGCGGCAGACCGTAGATCAGGTCGACGGAAACCGACTTGAACCCATTGGCCCGCGCATCGCGGATCACGCTGTAGGTCTCTTCCTCGCTCTGCACACGATTGACTGCGACCTGTACCTTTTCGTCGAAATCCTGCACGCCGACGCTCATGCGGTTGAATCCGAGCTCACCGAGCAGAGCAACCGTTGCCGTGTCGACCTTGCGCGGATCGACTTCGATCGAGTACTCGCCGCCATCCAGCAACTTGAAATGTTTGCGCGTCTCACCCATCAACTGGCGCATTTCATCGTGCGACAGGAAGGTGGGCGTACCACCACCCCAATGCAGCTGAATTACCTCATGCTCACCATCGCGACCTTCCAGCGCAGTAGCCTGGATATCCAGCTCCTTGGCCAGATATTTAAGATACTTGGCACTGCGTCCATGATCCTTTGTAATGATCTTGTTGCAGGCGCAGTAGTAGCAAATAGTGTTACAGAAAGGTATGTGGAAGTATAATGAGAGCGGCCGAGTTATGCCGCCGATGTTCCGTTTGCCCAGCCAAAGCTTCGCCGCCTCGGCGTCAAAGGCTTCGACAAAGCGGTCGGCTGTCGGATAGGACGTGTAGCGCGGGCCGTTGACATCAAAACGGCGAATGATCTGGGGATCGAAGACGAGGTTTTCAGTTGCGAAATTCATTAGGCCTGCCACTAGATGTAGGTCTGATTATGTTCGGAAGGTTCGATTTTATGGTTGACTTGGATCAAGCGAACGCAGGTTGCGAATGTCTCAAACACACCCGGTAAATCAGGAAGTCACGCTGTCGGTCATCAAGACCGCCTGCTCCAATTGTAACCTGCGCGAACTCTGCCTCCCTTACGGAATGAGCATTGACGAGCTGGAACGACTGGATGATCTGGTGTCGACCCGTCGTCGCGTCAAACGTGGCGATCACCTCTACCGTGCCGGCGAAGTATTTGACGCCATATACGCAATCCGCAGCGGCTTCTTCAAGACAGATGTATTGCTCGAAGATGGCCGCGACCAGGTAACCGGCTTCCAGATGGCCGGCGAACTGCTCGGCCTTGACGGCATCAGCACAGAACACCACACCTGCAACGCCATCGCCCTCGAAGACAGCGAAATCTGCGCCATTCCGTTCTCAAGACTTGAAGTGTTGTCGCGCGAAATACACACCTTGCAGCACCATTTCCACAAGGTCATGAGCCGCGAGATTGTTCGCGACCATGGGGTCATGATGCTGCTCGGCACCATGCGCGCCGAGGAACGACTGGCTGCCTTCCTGCTCAATCTGTCACAGCGCTTCACGGCACGTGGCTTCTCGCACGCCGAGTTCTACCTGCGTATGACGCGCGAGGAAATCGGCAGCTATCTCGGCCTCAAGCTGGAAACTGTATCCCGTGCCTTCTCCCGCTTCCAGGAGGAAGGTCACATCGCCGTGCAGCAGAAGCACATCCGGATTTTGAACGTCAATGGTCTCAAGGCCCTGATGCATCACCGGGCTGTCTGAAAACTGCCTACCAGCGCAGGCGGGCCAGCTCCGCTGCGCGCTGAACAACACGCTGCAACAACAATTCGGCACGCTGCCGGCCGGAGGTGCCGACGCCGGGCGAGCGATACGCCATCCACACTATCGAGCGATCCTGCTGCAAGGTGTAGACCGAAATTGAAAGCGGGCACAGTGTCAGTTGCGCAGGGGATTCACGGACCAGTTCGGCTGCCAGTTGTCCGCTGCAAAACTGGATTATTTCGGCGTCGACATACGGGTTTTCGGCATCGCCAACAGCTGTACGCACCAGCATCTCGCGAAACGGGAGGATGCTGCCGACCACCAGGCCTTCGCTCTCTATGGCTTCGATCAGGCCATCATGGGCTGCACGGAAATCGCTGGCACTGATCTTGAAGACATGTGCGTCGTTCGCCATGGACAGGCCTGACAGGCTGATCAACAAAAGAAAAACCAGAAAAAAAAGGGACGCCCCGGAGGGCGTCCCAAACAGATGTGTAGAAACCATCTGACGCAAGAGTTCTGTAGCGGACTGAAACTTAGAACGAGTGCTTGATACCCATTGCCAGGCCGTTGATGCCGACGCTGGTGCCCGCACCGTTGCCCATCGGGTTGATGGTGTATTTCCCGTTGTTGTCGTTCTTGATGTGCGCGAAGTCGGCGTAAAGCTCGGTACGCTTGGACAAGGCGTACCGGGCTCCGACACCGAGCTTCCAGGCATCCGCATCGCTCAGGGTCTTGTCCTTGACCTGACCGAACATGCCCATCACCGAGAACTTGCCGAGCGGCACGGAAGCACCGATGAACCAGTTGCGGCGATCGTATCTCTGGTTGGCTGCCAGACCAAAGGCGGCAGCGGCGAATGTTGTATTGCCACCGATAAAGGAGTTCACGTCACCCTTGATGACGTCGTAGAGGCCGCTGACCTTGACCACGCCGAAGTCGTAGGAAGCGCCGGCGGTGGCGACGTACAGGCGGTCGCGGTCGTAGCCAACGGCACGGGTCGTTTCATAGTCGAGATCGATGCTCAACGGACCATTCGCGTAGATCAGGTTAGCCGACAGCAGACGGTCGTCGCCGGTGTTGCCGCCGCTGGTCTTTGCCGGGGAGTGAACGCTGTTCAGGCTGCCTTCGGCACCCTGCGTGTTGGTGGCAGTGGCCAGAATCACGGTAAAACCGGAAAAGGACGGCGAGATGTAGGCAAGTGCATTGGCCGCGCGGTCGTACTGGGTGGTCATCGACGTCAGGCTGGCGACCGAGTAGTTGCCGAACGGGCTGTACTTGCCGTAGATGCCGAAACGGATGCCGTCCAGGTAACCGGCGACGACCGTGCCGAAGCCGCCGGTCAGGCCAACGTACTGGTGGCCGGCGGTTGCGAGACCCGTGCTGGTATCCGGGCTGATACGATATTGCAGATCGAACAGCGCCTTCAGGCCGTTGCCCAGATCCTCAACGCCCTTGAAGCCGATGTGGCTCTGCGAGGCAGCGCTCTGCAGGTCGTACTGTGACTGGCCGTTGGCGACCGCGCCGTTGTTCCCTTGACGGAACATGACGCCCATATCGACGTTACCGTAGATGGTGACGTTGGTTTGTGCGAATGCGGCACCTGAAGTAACAGCTGCAACAGCCAGCGCGATTAGTTTTTTCTGCATTGAATTGCTCCTCAATCATCTTTTGTGTGAATGAACCCCGAAGCGTGTCCCGCCCCGCGTGAATCTCCCCTCTCCCAACCCTGAGGGCAGTGCTTCGCGCTAGGTAATTGCGAAGCCCGTGCCAGGCCGCCGAAAACAACGGGCAACCCCGTGCGAAGCCTGTCACCACCTCGATTTCAGGACATTTTTCCGGTTGACCGCAGCAGTCAGACGCACAGGCCGACGCGTTCATTTTCTGGACAATTGCTGCGCTTCTGAGCCAAAACGAAACAGTGTTCAGTGTTTCATCAGAAGCAAAAAAGCCCGGCCGAGGCCGGGCTTGAGCGGGGAATGGAGGTGCTCAGAAACTGTAGCGGGCGGTCACCCCGGCGAGCCAGGTGCGACCGGGCGCCGCTTCGTAGTAGCGGCTGTTCCCGTCGCCAACGATGACCGAACCGACGTACTGGCGATCGAAAATGTTGTCGAAGCGCAGGAAGGTGCGCAGATTCAACGAACCGAACTTGCGGTCGACACCGAAGCGCAGATTGGCGATGGCGTAGGCCGGGGCGGCCTGCTTGGTGTTGGTATCCTCGACATAGACCTTGCTGCGCGCGATGCCCTCGACGGCGGCGTGGAAACCGCTTGCCTGATGTCTCCAGGCCAGTTCGCCAAAGAGGCTCTGGGCAGGAACGCCGGGCAGTCGGTTACCTGAATTGATGAGGCCGGACGAGCTGGTAAAAGCCTCGTCATAGCGTGCATCGAGCAGCGTGTAGGCCAGGCGGGTCGTCAAATTGTTGGCCCAGTGGCTGTCGAGCCCCGCTTCCAGACCACGGCGCAGCGTCTGGCCAGCGTTCCGGAAAGTTGTCCGGCCGCCGGAGGCGGAATCAACGACCAGTTCATCCTCGGTCTCTATCTGGAAAACGGCAAGATCGAGGCGCGTGCTATTGCCGATAATGGCCTTGAGACCGGTTTCATAATGCGTGCTGGTCGACGGTTTGAGGTTGTAGCTGAAGGTGCCACCCGGGCCGGAATAGAACAGCTCGTTGAAGGTCGGCGCCTCGAAACCGCGCGCCGCACTGGCGTAGATATTGACGCTCGGCGTCAGACGGAACATGGCGGCAATAGTCGGCGTCGTCTTCTCGTAGCTCACGTTGCCGCTGTCGTTACCATTGCTCAGGTAGGCATCCTTGACGCTGAAAGACACATTGCTGTGCCGCAGGCCGCCGCTGAAGGTCCAGCGCTCACCCTGCCACTCGGCCTGGGCGTACTGATCGAAGCTGGCGACGCGATCCTCTTCGGCGCGGCGCTGATTGCCCTTGACGCCAAGCGTGGTGCCGATGAAGTTCTCATAGCCACGCCGCTGGTCGATCGCCTGCTCGTATTCAACACCCACCGTCGTCGTCAGCTTGCCGCCGGCGAGTTGGAAGCGGCCGATCCAGCGCGTCGAGGCACCGGCAAAATCGCGGTCGAAATCAATGACGCCGCCGGAATGCTTAGGATTAGCTTGCGGGCCGGCGGGAATCGACTGATATTGAATGGTCGAACGTTGGCCGGCATAGACCGACGCCAGCACCGAATGGTCACCAAAGCGGTGCTCATAGGTCAGACCGCCCTGCATGTGATCGATGCTTTTGCGCGTGTTGTAATCGAGCGCCGGCTGGGCAACGCTGCGCGGATTAGCCTGATAGCCTGACCAGGTCTGGCCTTGGGGATCATCGGCGGTCTGCCTGAAACTGTTGGCGATGAAGGTCAGCTTGCCATCAACGCTGGGGCGGTAGGTCAGTTTGACCATGGCCTGTTCACGTTCGGCCTTGCTGTGATCGCGATAACCGTCGGTGGCAAAACGTGAAGCATCGATAACGTAGCCAAGGCCGCCAACCTCACCCTGCGCACTGATGTCGGCCTTCCACGTATTGTTGCTGCCGGCGACAAAGCCGCCCTCCAAACTCGGTGCGCCCTTGCCATCCGGGGTAAACATCTGGATGACGCCGCCGGCGTGGTTGCCGTAGACCACGGCCATCGGCCCGCGCAGGACTTCGATGCGTTCGGCGCGATCAAGGTTGAAGGTCGCTGCCTGGCCCTGGCCGTCCGGCATCGACGCCGGGATGCCATCCGAAATCAGGCGAATGCCACGCACGCCGAAGGCGGAACGGGCGCCGAAACCACGTGACGAAATCTGCAGATCCTGCGCGTAGTTCTGGCGATTCTGCACCGTGATGCCGGGCACCGCGACCAATGCCTCGGAGGCATTGACCCGCGCCTGATCGGCACCGATACGCGCCGCGTCGACGACATCGACGGCAGCCGGCAGATCAAACGTGTTGTGCTCGACCCGGCTGCCGCTGACGACGACGGAATCGAGCGTCAGCGCCGTTTCGGCAGCGATGCCAAGGCAAGGGAAAGTGGCAGCAAGGATAACGGCCAGGCGCTTCGGATTTTGTCTCATGATTTTTGTCATTTTCAGGTTGATGCGTGATTTCGTTTTTGACCAATTTTTCCGGTCGACCGTGGAAGGCGACCTCAATCTGATTATTGGCGAAGCGCAAGGAACCGACGACGTGGCAATCGCCAAAAGGTCCTCATGAAAATCATGAGGTCGCCGGCTTCCATTTTTCGCCAGTTTTTCCGGTTGACCGCAACAAGCCAGGATCGCGCGATTTGCCACCGCCACCACTTCCCGCTAACGTGCGCGCTGAACATTTCTCCAACCGCAACGAAGGCTCCCAACATGCAGAAACGCTTCATCGTCAGCGCCGCCCTCCTCCTCGCCCTGTCTTTTCAGGCCACGGCCGCCGAACCCAAGGAAGTCATGACCGATTCCGGCATCGGCATCACCATGCTCAAGGAAGGCACCGGCGCCAGCCCGAAGGCCACCGACACGGTCAAGGTGCACTATCGCGGCACGCTGACCAACGGCCAGGAATTCGACAGCTCGTACAAGCGCAACGAACCGGCCGCTTTCCCGCTCAACCGCGTGATTCCGTGCTGGACGGAAGGCGTGCAGAAGATCAAGGTCGGCGGCAAGGCCAAGCTGGTCTGCCCATCCAACCTGGCTTACGGCGCCCGTGGCGTACCGGGCATCCCGCCCAATTCGACGCTGATCTTCGAAGTCGAATTGCTCGACATCGCCAAGTAAGACAGCAGCCGGCGCATGGTCCGGCTCATGCGCCGCGGGTCATCTTTTTGTCATGAGGGCGGCGCAGACTGAGGTTTTCCAGCCTGTTCGAGGTTGACGATGCGCCGCCTTTCCCTGTTTCTTTTTGTCCTGCTGCTTTCTGCCTTCGCCCAAGCCACATCGACGGCAAACATCGGCAGCATGAGTTGCTCGGGCGGGCAGTCATTCGTCGATCTGACGAATGGTGCCAATCTGTCATGCAACGGCGATTTCTCCCTGATCGGTGGCAGTATCGACTCGGATATCGGCATTTCAATCAGCGCATTCGGCTCATTGTTCATTGACAACTTGACCTTAAGCGCACCGCTCGTCGAGTTAAAAACCACCTCTGGCGTTCTGACGCTGGCCAATGGCGTTTCGATTATTACTACCGGCACAATCAATATCGACACCGGTAGCGTCACGCCGCCCCGGATTGCGCTGACGCCTGGCGCGACACTGACGCTTCCGGGCAGAACTGGCGGGACAGGTGGCACCAGCGGTACCGTTACGCTGAGCCCGGGAGGAAACATAAACCTGAGCAGCGGCGGCAACCTGACGCTGGTATCGACCGTGCCGGAACCGGCCATGGGCTGGTCGATGCTTGCCGGCAGCCTGTTGCTGCTCGCGATCAGTCGTTCCCGGCGGAATCGCCCGGCCTGAAAGGCTATCGGCCCAGCGTCCGGCGGATGGCTGCGGCGAGGATGGCCGGATCTTCGGCGCCCACCACTACCTCCAGACCATCGACGATGAAGGTCGGCACCATCGAAATACCCATCGCGCGGTAGCTGCGCTCCATGGCGCGAACTTCGTCGGTGTCAGCGCCCGACGCCAGGTAGCGTTCCACGGCGTCCGCGGGATAGCCGCACTCGACCGCTAGCTGAACCAGCAGGGAACGGTCACCAATCCGCTCGCCGCGCTGGAACTGGGCGACAAACAAGCGCTCGACGAGCCGGGCCGCGTCGCCCCGTTGCTGCGCCCAGTGAATCAGGCGGTGCGCCTGCAGCGTGTTGGCACGAACCTGGATTTTCTCGAAAGCGTAGTCAACGCCCCACGGCCGACCAGCTGCGCGAACGCGCTCGAACAGCGCCACTACCGGCGCCGGGCCGCCGAATTTCTTTTCGAGAAACGGCAGGTAGGGTTCGCCTTCCGGCGGGGTATCGGGATTGAGGAAGAACGGGCGCCAGCGCATTGCACAGGAGAAGTCCGGAAATTCCTGGCGCACGTTGGCAATCGCGGCATCCAGCCGGCGCAGGCCGATGTAGCACCATGGGCAGACGAGGTCGGAAATAATGTCGATGGTTGTCATCGGCCGATCATACCGGCGAACTTTCGGTCTTGTTCGCCAAACTGCTCAATCAAAACTTTCGACGCATTCCACAACCCAGCTCAGCGCCTTGATGCAGGCGCGGGCCATGCCCGGGGACAAGGCATCGTGACCGGCGCTCGCCACCGGCACCCAGGTTGCTTCGGGCCACGCGCGGTGCAGCGCTTCGGCCGCAACCGGCGGGCAAACCGGATCGGCCAAGCCCTGAACGATGATGGCCGGCAGATGACGAATGCGCTCGATGCCGGCCAGCAACTGACCGGGCATCAGGAAGCAATCGCGGGTCAGGTAGTGCATCTGGATGCGGGCCCGGGCCTGCTGCATCGGATTCGGCGGCGCATCGAGCGGCTCCTTGCCGATCAGGCCTCGCTGGTAGTCGAGCCACACGCGCGCCGCCTGAGCTGCCCGCTCGGCCTGCTCGCTCAGGATGATCCGGGCAAATGTCGCCAGCGGATCACCTCGCTCAAGGCGCGGCAGCAGGCTGCCCAAGCCACGCGTATAGGCGACAATTTCCTCGCGGGAACCGAGAAAAATGCCGTGCAAGACAAGCCCATGCACGTTCTCCGTATAAATCTGGGCGTAAGCCAGGGCCAGCAGGCTGCCCCAAGAACCGCCGAATACGATCCAGCCGGAAATGCCCAGCGCCTCGCGCACGTAGTCCAGATCGGCAATCAGATCGAGTGTCGTATTGGCCTCGAGCTCGCCGCTCGGCAAACTGCGTCCTGCACCGCGCTGATCTATCATGACGACCCGATATACCGCCGGGTCGAAGAGTTGCCGATGTTCCGCCATGCAGCCCGCCCCCGGCCCGCCATGCAAAAACAAAACCGGCACACCATCCGCCGGCCCGCATTCCTCGACGTGCAGGATGTGCCCGTCGCCGACCCCCATCTTCCGGACGCAGCGCGGCTGACAGGCGGGGAACAACAGATCGGCTGACATCAGGCCTCGATCAGGCCGTTGCGCACGGCGGCCAGCGTCAGCTCGGCCGCGTTCTGCACATTGAGCTTCTGCTTGATGTGATAAAGATGCGTACCGACCGTGCTCGGGCTCAGGCAGAAATCCTCGGCCACGTCGTTGACCGAACGACCTTCGGCCAGCTTCATGAAGACGGCCAGCTCCTTTTCGGTCAAGGTATCGACCGGGCTGCTCGAACCGGACAACTGAGCCAGCGCGACAGCCTGCGCCAGTTCCGAATCGAGGTAGCGGCGGTCGCTCGCCACCTGGCCGACGGCGCGCAGGAATTCCTCGGGTGCTGCCCGTTTGCACAGGTAACCACGGGCGCCGAGGCGCAGGGCGCGCACCGGCACGATGTCGTCGTTGTGGGCCGAGAGCACGAGCACCCTGGCTTTCGCATCCCAGGCCAGCAACCGGTCGAGCGCTGCCAGGCCGCCGATGCCGGGCATCGAGACATCCATCACGACAACGTCCGGGTTCAGTTCTGCGTAGAGACGGACGGCGTTTTCGCCATTCTCGGCCTCGCCTACCACCGTGGCGCCCGCACCTTCGAGCAGGCAACGAAAGCCGAGGCGAACCATCGCGTGGTCGTCGGCGAGCAGGATGCGCTTGCCTTGCAGTGGGTTGTTCATGCGAATTCCTCCGGGGCGTGTTGCACTACGGCGTCCGGCAGGCGGGCGAAGATACGGAAGCCGCCGCCAACCGGTTGTTCGAATTGAAGATGGCCGCCAAAAGCGGCGATGCGCTCACCCATGCCGGCCAGGCCAAGGCCGCAACCGGGCTGCGCCGAGGGCTGTCCGTAACGGCCGCGACCGTTGTCGGCCAGGGTCAGCTGCAGCCAACCGCCAACGCGGCTGATGGCCAGATCGACCTGCGTGGCGTGCGCATGGCGCACGACAGATCGGAAGAGCACGATGCGGACGACGGCCATGGCCAGATCATCGGACACGGGTTGCGGACCAATGGCGAAATGGCTGTTTGCGATGATCTCCGGGTGCTGCCCCTGCCAGTTGGCAAGTTGGCGCTCCAGCGTCACGGCCAACCCATGGCCAGCGGCCGGGCGCAGGCGGTGCAGAATATTGCGCACACCATCCTGCATTTCACCTGTTACGGCGACGATGCCCTGGGCCGGAATGTGCAACGACGGTGCATCGCCGGTGCGCTGGACGATGGCGCCGGCCAGTGCGCGCACGGCGGTGATGCCCTGGGCGAGTTCGTCATGCAGTTCTCGGGCAATTACCCGGCGCTCTTCTTCGAGGCGGTTATTCATCTGGCGGTCGACTTCACGGGCACTTTCGAGGCGGACATTGTCGTCCACCGCCTCGCCCAGCCGGTCGGCCATGCCGTTGAAAGCGCGCGAAATGCGGCCGAGCTCCGGTGTCGCGAAAACCGGCAGACGGGTGTCGAAACGGCCGCGCCCGGTGCGGTCAAGGGCGCGCATGATCTGGGCGAGCGGGTGCAGAGCGCGGCCCAGCGCACCGCGCGTCGCGACAAAAATGAGGCCGAGCAAGGCGACAGCCCAGCCGGCCATTGCAGCCAGATCATCCCAGGCGTCAAGCAGGGCGCGCGAGGCGTCGGGATGCAGGGTCAGCGTGTAACCTTCGACAGCCAGTGTGCGCGTCGGCAGTTCAGGCGCGAGCAACCCGGCGAACCAGCCCGGCACCGTGCGCCCCGCCTTGTAGGTCGGGGCCGGCGAGCGGTAGATGGTGTCGCCGGCAGCCGAAGAGAGATCGGAAGAGCACACGT
>OBID01000658.1_pt1 | contig 13545 bp, 7 predicted proteins | sample 1519781 | NCBI WGS metagenome assembly OBID01 (sample SAMEA3991478, study PRJEB22521) | metagenome | biome: anthropogenic terrestrial biome; feature: sewage plant; material: sludge | place: Sweden | collected 2012-09-26 | reverse complement strand
GATCGGATTTACGACGTTTTAGAAGAGCAAAATTTATTTCCAATAGAAATTTCCCAGGCAGTGCGAGCACTCTTCATAAGTTTGGATGAGCAAAGTTTGCAAGTGTCGTTTGAGCTAGCAGGCAAACTCCGAAAATCTGACATAGCCGTTGAAGTGTATCCAGAGGCTGCTAAAATTAAAAAACAGTTTAGCCATGCCGAAAAATTAGGAGTCCCTTTCGTGATAATTATTGGAGAGGAAGAACGTATGAATCAAACCGTTTTAATAAAAAACCTTCATTCAGGAAATCAAGAACGCATCGCTTCCACGGAGCTTATAAATGCTTTGTTATGAGCCCGCATTTAGATGCCTCTTATTAATTTGTTCTGAATAATTAACCCTGCATATTTAAATTTTAATATTAAATTTGCAGGGATCTATGAAATTAATACCCCGTTTGATTGAAAAGGAGATTCTTAGTTTAATTGTTCATTTTCCAGCAATTGTACTAGTGGGTCCAAGACAAGTTGGCAAGACAAGCTTGGTAAAAGGTTTAGACAAAAAACTAAAAAAACCAATCGAATACATTGATTTAGAAAATCCGGAAGCAATGAACCAACTTAGTAATCCGGTACTTTTCTTAGATTCCTTAAAGAACAAACTGGTGATTCTGGATGAAATTCAAAGAGAGCCAGAACTGTTCCCAACGCTCAGAAGTCTTATTGATATGTTCCGTAAACCTGGTAGATTTATATTATTAGGTTCTGCCAGTCCAGAATTAATCAGGGATACCTCAGAATCATTAGCTGGTAGAGTAGCCTACCTGGAGATGCATCCTCTGTTTTTAAACGAATTACCGGCAATTTTCGACTACAAGAAATTATGGATTCGTGGCGGTTTCCCTAACGCTCTCTTTGCAAAAAACGACACACAAAGTTTAATCTGGAGAGAACATTTTATAAGAAGTTATCTGGAACGTGATTTACCCTTATTGGGACTTAAAACCGATCCTATTTTAATTCGACGATTGTGGACAATGTTGGCTCATTTACATGGCCAATTATTAAATCTGTCAACAATTGCAAATAGTCTGGATATCAGTGTCCCCACTGTAAGACGCTACATAGATTTTTTAGAGTCCGCATTTTTAGTGCGACGAATCCATCCATGGTATAAAAATTCAGGAAAAAGGCTGATCAAATCACCCAAAATATATATCAGAGATAGTGGAATATTACATGCTTTACTGAGAATTGAAACATGGTATGCATTGCAATCACATCCAAGCTTAGGATTTTCGTGGGAATCATTTGTAATTCAACAAATAGTTGGTCTATTGCCTCCACGATGTGAAATTCATTTTTACCGGACCCAGGATGGTACAGAAGCCGATTTAGTTATTAGTAAATCAGGGATTCCGGAATTATTGGTGGAAATAAAATACTCAGTGACACCAAAACCTACTAAAGGGTTTTTCATAGCACAGAAAGATTTAGAGACTAAATATCATTTTATAGTCTGTCCGATAAAAAAGTCTTACCCACTTAATGAAAATACAGAAATAATTAGCATTCAGGATTTAAACAAAATTGCTGCCAAGCTCTAAGCTAATTTAGAATAAAATAGAGTTCAAAAAAATCGGTTCCAAACGTCCCTCCAAATTATTAAACACTCGTTAAAACCCAAAATGCTCATACTAAACCGGATGAATTTGGAGTTTATAAACTGAGATCGGAAACATATTAAATATAATTATAATATATATTAACATTATATTTAGCGTGTTAACGTTTCGTTTTCAATAATATTCGTACCTTTGTGATCCTTCTGCGATTAAGTATATGTATTTGATTATATTTGTATAAGATCGAAGAAGGGACTACGGTTCGATTTAAGAAATTACGGCATTTTTCCATGAACAAGCTTTCGTCCATATTCATTGTATTCCTATTTGTGCTTTTGTCGCACAATGCCAATTCCCATCAGGGGTTGAGGGCTACAGGAATATTGAATTTGCTTGGAAATAAACCTGAATTTTACGAAGAAGAAGTACGTTCCCGTTTAGAATCCATGGACTGTTTGGTCTCCCTGCGTATTGAAGACGATGTGCTGGACCAGGTTAGACGTTTTGTTGGCCGAAATAAGGCAGCTACCCTCGAAATCCTGAAACGGACTGAAAACTATTTTCCGCTGATTGACCGGATTTTTACTGAAAACAACCTTCCAACGGATCTTAAATACCTGACCATTGTAGAATCTGCACTCCAGCTGGATGCAAAATCCTACGTTGGGGCTGCAGGAATCTGGCAATTAATGCCCGCAACGGCCCGGATCCTTAAATTACGGGTTGATGCAAAAGTGGACCAACGCTTGGATCCTGTTTTAGCTACTCAGGCAGCTGCCCTGTATTTTAAAAATCTGTATGCTATGTTTAATGACTGGTCTTTGGTCATTGCTGCCTACAATTGTGGAGAATACAAGGTAAAAGATTTACTCGAATCCAGTAAAGCCACAGACTTTTGGGGTATTAAAAAGCTTTTACCACGCCAAACCCAACTCTTTGTACCGGCTTTTATAGGTGCCAGTTACTTTATGAAATATTACCCGGAACATAACATTGTACCGGTTATCGAGGAATTTCCAGACGAAAAAATAACATTTGCGAAAATTTATAAAGAAGTCAATCTCCGGGATTTATTTAAGAAAACCAGCATTAAGAAAGAGCTGTTTTTAAGTCTCAATCCTTCTTATAAACGATTTAGCATTCCTGGGTTAAACAGTGGTTCATCTGTGAGTTTGCCGGACGGCCTGATGGTTGAATTTGTAGACTATTACCGCTTTCAAAATAAATTTAATCCGGTTTTGGATGAAGCACGGCTGTTGGAAGATGCAATGCCTGATCACGAAATCATTTCCTTCAACAGGCCTTTTATTTTTTCACCTGACAACATCTCCATTCAAAATCCAAGTTCAATAAATCTGGCATTTGAGTCTGCTTCTATTAAAGATATTAAAAAACAGACCGATTATAAAAAGGATTCAAACCGTCAATTGCTTCGCCATCTGGTAAAGACACGGGAATCCCTTTCGGAAATCGCCGACTTCTATCAGGTTGAATTGGAAGACCTCCTGAGCTGGAATGAACTAAATCCGTCAAAGGAACTTTTAACGGGTACTGTTTTAAAAATCTACCCTTCCAAATCAAATGTTTTGGGTCTTGAACCCAGCTTAAGCAAGGATTAAGACACAAATTCGTGCATCCTTTTGAAGGAAATTCAGTTTACAACGCAGCCTTTTCATTTATTATTTGTTAAATTTGATAGCGCAAGCAATTATTACTGTCAGCTATTGTTATATGGTTTAAAGCCCTGATTGAAATGAAACTACGGATCTTTATAGTCCTCTTAATAATTTCAACCCTCGGATTTTGGTCATTTAGGCCAGCATCCGACGCTTCAGGCTTTGCATTTAGTACGGGTGAAAAATTGGTTTATAAGATTTTCTACAACTGGAATTTCGTCTGGTTGACCGCAGGTGAGGTAATATTTGAAATCAAAGACGAACCCGATTCCTATCACATCGAAGTAACCGGTAAAACCTATTCTTCCTATGAATGGTTTTATAAAGTACGGGATAAATATCACTCGTACATTGATAAGACAACCGGCCTTCCTAAATTATACATTCGGGAAATTCATCAAGGCAATTACAGACATTATGAAAAAATTGTATTTGATTATCCAAATCATAAAGCCTATAGTTCAACGGGTCGAAGCTTTAACAATACAAAAACTTCCGAGATTGATTTAGATGGCAACTATTATGATATGATATCAAGCATGTATTATCTGCGAAATATTGACTTAAAATCATTCCAAAATAATAAATCAACTGCTTTTAAACTTATATTGGATAATACCAAGTATGAATTAAACCTGAAATATCAAAAAGAAGATTCTGATTTTAAAGTTAAAGAAAGTGGTACATACAAAACCATCCACGCTATCGGTGATGTCATTTCAGGAAATGTCTTTAATGAAGGAGTCCAAATGAATTTTTGGGTGGCCAATGATTCAAACAAAATACCCGTATTGATGGAGTCTCCCTTAGTAGTTGGCTCCGTAAAAGGCATATTAACTTCCTACCAAAATTTAAAATATCCTTTTTCCGCCAAAATAAAATAATTGAAATACGTATTTTATATTTTGATTGCCTGCAGTCTCGCCGGACTCGGATTCTATTTTGGAAAAAATTATAATTCGTCCAACAACATATCCAAAACAGATCAGAGTATTTTACTGGAACGCATCAAAGATGTGTTTAAAGTAGTTTATGTAGAAGCTCAGTTTAATGAGATCATCAATCACAAAGATTATACCTGGTTTGATTTAAGTCCTTTTCGAAAAACTGCCATCATTCGGGTACAAGCTACCGTTCATGCCGGCATCGATATGGATTCATCCAGATTGGAATTGGATGAACTCCATAAAACACTTAATTTTTATTTAGATACCACTCCGGTCATCCTCAGCATCGAACATAAAATGGATTATTTCGATCTCCAACAAGGCAGTTTTAATTATTTTAAACCAGAAGAACTCAGCAGTTTAGAAGAAAACGCAACATCGTATATCCGACAAAAAGCATTGCAAAGTGATTTACTCAATCGCTGTTCGTCAAAACGAAATGAAATGATCCAACTTATGGATGATTTGGCAAAGGGTGTTGGATGGAAATTAAATTTACACCCAAACAAAAAAATAGTTCCACTAAATTAAAAAAGCACAAGAAGTATTAAATCCTTGTGCTTTTTTATAATCAAAATAAATTGAAACCTATTTCTTCAACACCACTTTTTTAGTAGCAAAGTACTTATCGGATTTTATTTCCAAAATGTAAATGCCATCGGTAAAATTTTGAATACTAATTTGTTCTGCTTTTGAATTGGCCATCGAACGATTAAGGATCACTTGCCCTTGTAAATTAATCAATCGGAGTCGAGCCGTTTTATCTAAAATTTCATTGGTTGAAATCTGCAACTGTCCTTGGGTTGGATTTGGATACACCAGCAATCCCGGATCAAGTGTTTTATCGTCTGTTGCTACGGCTCCAATTTGTATTTTAAAATAATCCGTGCCATACCAACCACCGGCTCCATCTTCAACAGTAAATAAGAAGCCATCAATTTCCATATCAGCACCTTTGTGATGATAACTTAATTTGCCATCATCAATATCTTTTTGTGTAAACCTGGAACCGTAATCCAAAGGCTGTCCATTTAATAACAAATCTCCCCGTTGCGTTTTAGCTACAATGGTATAAACCAATTGGTCAGCGGTATTATCAATGTCCTGTGATTGCAACAAATCCAAACCAATGCCTTTGGTTTCGCCTGCATTCAAATACAAACCCAAATTATTTAAATTGAATGGATTGTTTACAATGAGATCCGAACAAATATCTAATTTGAAATTATTAAATTCCGCAAAGCCGGATAGAAAATTATCAGTTGCCAGTTCAATCCGCCAATCTCCTTTTTTATTTTCACCAATAAATTTACTTAAGGATTCTAAAGGCTGGATCAGTTTTCCTTGAATAGGCGGACAGCCTCCTGCCAATAAAGTAACTGAAGCATCGTCATCAAAACTGCAATCAAAATTGCTGGTAACACCGCAATTTTTATCAAATAATTTTACTTTAGTGCCCAAGGGGCTTACCAGGGTGAGGCTCACACTATTTATACCCACCGCAGTGGCTTCAAAATTTTTCACATTGACATCGCTGATAAATCCCGCATCGGGTATGGTAAGCATCATGGATCCGGTTCTATTTGATTTTAAACTAATCACATTTCCTATATAATCTGTTTCAATACAAGCTTTATTGATTGTATGAAATGCAGCCGGTGTCGTTGGTCCACCATCACCGCAGCGATTTACAGGAATAATTCTCCAGTAGTATAATTTATTTTCTTCAAAGAAAAAATTTGGCTTAAAGGTCGAACCTTTAATTCCTTTTAATGTGTAAACAATTGTATTTCCAAACACAGGTGAACTTGCAATTTCCAAATTATAGGATTCTGCATTCACGCTTGGATTCCATTTGAATTCAATAGATTGAGCCAAACCTGAAAGTCCATCAGCAGGATAAATTGTTTTTACCGCTGTGTAATCCACGCTGACCAAATCCAATTCAATGGATTCTCTTAAGGTATCTCCATTGGGTGTGATGGCAGCAATAACCAAGGTGTTGATTCCTGATGTGACTACATTGGTAAAATCCAGATGCAAGACATTTGATCCATTGACATCAAATGACGATTGATCAAAACGATAGCTCGCATTATCCGGTAATCCACTTTCAACAAAAATCTGCATGTTGCCGGAAATCTTTGCTGCACATGAGTGAACCTGGATATCTGTTTTGGTAGGAACACAAACTCGCAACGATTTGGGTGCTACACCAAATAAAAGTTTTGGAGATACCGAGCTGCGAATCCGAATATCTTGATCAGATACATCAAAGAAAATATTTCCAACTGATTCAACCAAGATTCGTGCTCGCGAACTACCAATTAATGAATCAGGAATTGTAACCAATTCCTCTCCATCATTATCCGTATTTAATGCCAATGGAATTAAATTATCCGGATTGGTTCGATTAGGCATTAAATAAACATTTACATTCTTACAGTTCACCAGCGATTTATCAGTATTGGCAACGTCCCAACGAATCTTATTACATAAATCGGTATAGAGTGTATCTAAAGTAGATTCATTTGGAAAAACAACCGCAAAAGGCCCGGCTGATTCCAACGCTTTAAATCCAATTTGTTTCCAGGCAGTACCTCCTGCCCCAGCATGATTGTCTCTTGCAGTAAACCGGAATGTAATTTGTCTGTCAACAGTTGGCAAAACTTCTGTACGCTCAAAATTTGCTTTGGTAAGAATGGTATTCCAAACAGGAACAATTCGCACCGGATTATTATTTGGAAAAATGGATTTAAATAAGGGGCCTTCTTCTGTCAATGAGGGTTCACCCAACATCGGACCATAACCTCCCGCATCATATTGTTCCCAGTTATAGGTCATGGCATCGTTTTCCATATCTGTTGCTTTACCGCTCAATTTAAATGGAGTTCTGATCGGAATATAGAGCCCGGAAGGAAATAGTATTTCTGGTTGAGGATAGCTATTGTTTGTTGGTGTGGTTGTTCCGCATGAACCAATTTCATTTCTTGTAAAATTGTAAATGCGTTCGACACTGTTTACATGAAAATAATTAGGATGGGGACCATTTCCCGGTTCTACATTTAACCCGGCTCCACACAAACCACTGTATGACATGATGCTCGTACCACTTCCTGGCTCGTACGAAGTGCCTGATTCATTTCCATTGCAATTGGAGAAGGTATGTGAAGCATTAAACTGATGTCCCATTTCATGGCAAGTGATTCGTTGACTGACATATGCAATGTCGGAAGTATACCAACAAGTCACGCCACCCCCTTTGTTGTCGTTGCAAACGCATCCTAAAAATGCAATACCCCCAACATCAGTACAGCCAATGGTATAGATATGACCAATGTCATAAGCTGATCTTGGAATTTTAGCATTGATGATGCTGGTGTTGATTCCTAAAGTAGCACCACCCATCGTAGGTTGTGGGTAAGGGTCTGCATTCCCGTCTAAATAGATCAAGCGGTCATTGGATGCAATTAAACTTAAATGGACCGCAATATCTTTTTCATAAACTGCATTGATCAATGATAAGGAAGCAACCATTTTGTCCAATGCCAGGGCAAGGGTTCCTCCACCTAAATCGCCACGTCCTCCCCAATCTCCCGTGCAGGTTAAAGCCAATCGGTATGTTTTTAATTCAACCGGAGTGCCCAAAATGCCACCGGTTCTGGATTGTAATTTTTGTTCGACTTGGGGATCAACGGGTGCTTTCACTTCGGTGATATCCTTTGTACCGCAACTCAATTGGACTGGATCATTTAATCGCAAATCGTTTGAATAAAACACCCCATAGCCGTTCAAATTGCTTCGATCATAGGCTTCAATAACAACATCACCCTCTTCCGTAAGAATATAAGCCTGAAAACTATATGGTGAAATGGACATACGCATGTAATGGCTGCCGTCGCTGCCTTTGTACGTTTTGATTTCAGGATATTTATCAGCTAAGCCTTGCTCCATAACAGGAGATTCCTGAATGTAAAAGGTTTGCATACTTCCATCCGGAAAAGGCAATTGAATAGGCACAGCATGAGAAGAACCTGATTCCAGAGGAACCTGCTGAATTAGAAATTGCCGAAACGCTTCGTGGTTTAGTTCAAAAAACTGAACCCGTTCCAATTTATTCCAATCACTGCCACTCTTAAGAGCTGGTTTGGTATTGGAATGATTCCAAAATGTATTTTGAGCCTGAATAAAGCTAGCCAAGCTCAATAAGCTGGTGAGGAGTAAAAATCTTGTTTTCATTGTTGAAGGATTACCTACTGTATGGTATAATATAACGCACAAATTAGACAAACGTTGGCGCTGAAAATCAATTTTATGTCAAAATATCGCCTAGTTTGACTGGATTTTTTCTAAAAATTCTGCTTCTGTTAGGATTTCTACTGTACCCAATGACTTGGCTTTTGCCAACTTTGATCCTGCATTCTCACCAACCACGAGGATATTGAGGTTTGAACTTACGGCCGACAAGGTCTTGGCTCCAGCTTTTTCAGCCAAATCCTGAGCTTCCTTTCGATCCATTTGGCTCAAGGTGCCTGTAAATAAGATGGTCTTACCTGCAAAAGGCGAATCCGATGAAAACTGTCTGGGTCTGTCTTCCTCTTTTTGAACCATGTTTACACCCAGCGATTCCATATTCTTGAGCATGGTCACATTTTTAGGATTTTCAAAAAATCGAATGATGTTTTGACCTACTACCGGACCAACATCTTTAATGGCCATGTATTTTTCCAATGGCCAATGTTCCAGGTCCATTACATTGGGTAGATGTTCCGCAATCAATTTGCTAACTTTTTTTCCTAAATGATGGATGCACAAACTGTGTAATAAGCGATGAATGGGATTGTGCTTTGCTTTTTCAATAGAAATCCGCAATTTTTCTGCAGACTTTTCACCCATCCCTTCCAATTGTGCAATTGCTTTGTAATCCAATTTATAAATATCATCCATCTGACTGATCCATTTCAAATCAAAAAATCGCTCGATGAGGGACTTTCCCAATCCGTCAATGTCCATTGCATCTTTAGAAACATGATGAATTAATCGTTGTACGATCTGGGCTTCACAGAAAAAATTTGGACAACGCCAGGCAGCTTCTTCTTCTTCCCTGATTAAAGTGGTTTTGCACGAAGGACATTCTTTTGGAAATTCTATGACTTTTTCTGTTCCGTTGCGCAATTCAGGAAATGCTTTGACAATATACGGTATGACATCACCGGCACGTTCAACAAGTACCTGGTCTCCATAGCGGATATCCCGTGCAGTAATAAAATCTTCATTGTGTAGCGAAACAGAAGACACGGTCACTCCAGCTAATTGAACAGGTTCGATTTTTGCAACGGGAGTGATGCTGCCAATTTTTCCAACCTGAAATTCTATGGTAAGCAAACGGGAAGTTGCCTGCTTGGCTTGAAATTTATGAGCAACGGCCCATCGGGGATGATGTGAGGTAGCACCGCATTGGTCCTGCAATCGAAGTTCATTTACTTTTACAACGACTCCATCAATGTCATAAGCATATTGATCCCGTTTTTCCGTCCATTGATTGATATAAGTTATCACATCCGAAATCTGATTACAAACTTTACGTTCATGCAGTGAAACTTTAAAACCAAGCGCATCCAAAATCTGCATCCAGTCAGAATGTTGCTTTTGATTAAACAAGACATTTTCATTGTTTGCATCTACAGCATATGCCATTTGAAAAATAAATACATCCAAACCACGATTGGCCGTTTCAGATGCGTCTTTAACACGTAACACGCCTGTAGCGGCATTGCGTGGATTTGCCAACAAGGCAAGTCCTTCGGTTTCTCGCGCTGCATTTATTTTCTCAAATTTTGATTTACTGATGACTGCTTCCCCGCGCAATTCTGCTTTATAAATTCCATACTTTGAAAATGCGGCTTTTAAAGGAAGCGAACGGATGGTTCTTGCATTGTTTGTGATTTCTTCTCCTTTACTGCCATCGCCCCGGGTTGCGGCCCTGATCAAATAATCATTTTCATAAATTACGGCAATGCTACCACCATCAAATTTGGGTTCTGCAAAATAGGCAAGTGCAGTGTCTGCATCCAAGTTACACAATTTGCGAACGCGCGTATCAAAATCCTGAAGATCCTCTGCATTGTAAGAATTTTCCAAAGACAACATTGGATTTAAATGTTCTACCGATTGGAATTGATCCATGAGATCGCTAGACACCCTTTGTGTAGGAGAATCGTTCGTCAGCCAATCCGAATGTTTAGATTCTGTATGTTCTAATAATTTGTAAAGGAGATCATACTCATAATCAGAGATCAGTGGATTATCCTGCACATAATACTGCCATTCATGAAAACGTATAACTGCACGAAGGGTCTCTAGTCCAGCAAAATCAGAAACGGTGTTTGCATTCAAGAATTCTTTAGTTTGTTGAACTAAATGTTTAGTTTCTTCCGCTGTATAATGCATAGTTTGAATTGGGTTTCAAAGATAGAAAGATTCCATTAATGGAAAGTTGAAAAATACGCTTTTGAATTTTTGAAATTATTTTGTGTTGAACCGATATAATTGAAAATAGTTTAATTATTTCATATTACAATTTTTTATATAATCAGCGTAAACCCTTAGTTTGCAATCAGGGTAAACCCTGATTTTTCATCTGAAATTAAAAATTCAACACAAAATATTTGGAGTTTATCAGTTGTGTGTTATATTTTTGTAAAACAATCACATCCGTCAAGATTTCAATATTTTGATCCTATAAATTACTCTAATTTTAAGATAATCAATTGCCTCATTTAGTAAGTTTACTAAATGAAAATGCGCATTTGAATGGAATGTTTTATTTATTAACCAAAATAGTATTTTTTATGAAGTACCCTATTCTGACGCCACCTGGCACGACACGGCTGAATGATAGCCAATGATCCATTTCTATATACTATGATTAACAATCTTTAGCCCAAAACGTAGGTATAAGCACCCATTTGATCTACTTAGTTAATACAATCATTCTTTAGAAAATTTCAATAGCATTCATTCAGCCTTCCTTAGAATGCTTTTATCCTTTTGAAGCGCTGGTTTCTCCGGCGAAAAGGGACCGTAATATTTTTTTTAAAAAATTTTTAAATTCAAAAACTATGAAATATTTAACCTATCTGAATTTTTTCAGACTAAATTATAAATTCTGTAATTTAATCGCGCCCTTTGTAAAGTCAATAATTGCAATTACTTTATTCCTTTTCTTCAATCCAACTTCTTCGCTAGCAATTAATAATTGCGATGATTCTTGTATTGAAGATCATTCGTGCGATTTTATGCTGACTAAGATAGAGTGTTTGCAAGAGAATACTTATCGTGTTTGTTTTGAAGCTGTTAATCAACCAGGTAGCCATGAATTTATTATTTATGACTTTGCTACTAATACAGAACTTTGCAGAAGTACTTTAGGTGCATATAAGTTTTGTTGTATCATTTTAAATTCAACTTATATAAAAGTAGTTCATAATAATACAACGTTACTCTAATCTTGCCAAAAGACTTTAGTTTATGATATTGGATGCAATTATAATTGCAGCTCGTTAAACTTTAATTACTCAACCGTTTATGATGCACCTTGCTTCACAGCAGATTTAAGCATAAATACAACGCATTTAACTAATGTCACATGGAATTTTGGTGATGGAACAAATAGTATTATGTCCACTTCAAATACTATAAGACATAGGTTTCCAGATCCTGGCACCTACAACGTTTGTGTAACATTTTTTAATGTTTTGACGGAGTACACCTATACTTGTTGTGATACTGTAAGCTATGTTAGCAGTTGCGTTGATTCTCTATTAACATGGGAGGAATGTCCAGACCAATCTCCATCAGGAATTAGTAGTAATTATCCTGAATGTTGCATTAAGCTAACTTACGAAAATAATTGTGCCGAACCAGACTTTATTTGGAGCTTCGGTGACGGAAGTTCAATGGAGACAACTTCTGTGCCTTACGTGAATCATAGATTTATTGATATAGGACCCTATGAGATTTGTGTAAGATTTAAAATAAATGAAATTCCTGATTCATGTTGCTTCACACGATATTTTCCTCCTTGTGAATGCTGTCAAACAGCTGATTTTGAAATGGTTTATCTTGATGATTTTAGCTCGTGTATACAGAGACCAGTTGTTGTTGCCCCTGTCTGTGAATTAGATGGATTTGTACAACATGAATGGATTTTTCAGGATGGTTATGTTTATCATGGGCTTGTTCCACCCCCACACATTTTTACAAACTTTGTTAATTTGAGCGGCCAAATATGCGTAACTCATCGCGTAATTTGTGATACGTACGAATTTGAAGCAACAAAGTGCTTAGATGCAAATAATGGGGTTTATGTAGGTACTTATAACACCACGACAAGGATGTCTGATTATCTTCCAAGTTTTAATATGAATATTTATGAGTTTATAACAAATTTCGCTAGCGAACCTGGTGCACCTCTCATAATCGAAGGGATATTGTTGGTTGACATTGAAACTCAATTCTTTGGAGGTACCTGGAATATGGCTAAGGGTTCCAAAATATTTGTAGACCAACACCAATTTGATTTATATAGCACAACAATACAAGATGCTGTTAGACTGGGTTATAGTAGTTGTTGCAGATGGCAAGGAATTGAATCTAAATTGGGTTCTAAACTCACGTGGAATGATGCAACAATCACTGATGCAGAAGTTATGCTACGTTTTGTTGGAGGCACCACAAGGGGTACAGAAATTAATTTTACTAATTGTCGCTTTCATGAAAATGTTATTGGACTCTATTCAGTTGCTCATAGATTCATTGTAGGAGATTTTTACGACAATGAGTTTAAAGGTTGCTTGGATTGTGGAGTTGTTTGCGGATGTAAACCAGGAATCGGTATTTATCTCAGAGATATACCTACAACTGGAATTACCTTCCCAAATAATGGTAGCGCTAATTCTATTTTCTCTTATGCCGAGGGAATACGTTCTATAAATACTCACCTCAATTGTTACAATTTCAATTTATATAATATAGAAACGAATGGAATATATTTTGAAAAGAACAATGCATTTAATCGAAACCTCACTATCGATTTTTTATCCTTTGATAATATAGGAACAGTAGGGACTCCCACTGATGCAGGGACGGCTGTTAAAATTGACATAAAAAATGGTGGAGAACATAGATTAACTGCAATTGCTTCAAACCCATATCAAAGTATCACAATGAATAATCTTCATCATGGATACGATATAACCGTTAATACATCAAGATTAATTGGCAATATAAATGTCAATGCAATTAATACATTAGGCGG
>OBID01000657.1_pt1 | contig 13557 bp, 14 predicted proteins | sample 1519781 | NCBI WGS metagenome assembly OBID01 (sample SAMEA3991478, study PRJEB22521) | metagenome | biome: anthropogenic terrestrial biome; feature: sewage plant; material: sludge | place: Sweden | collected 2012-09-26 | reverse complement strand
ATTATTTCAATAATGGTATATAATTAATATATCTATTATTAATAATGGCTGTAATTACTCAGTTTATTTTTAATAAAATCTTTTTAAACAAGGAGTTTTAATTATATGTACAACAATCTTATGGACTCTATCGGATTTCTCGCTAATTCAGACCCTGAAGTTGCTGATGCAATGAACAAGGAGCTTTCACGCCAGAGAAGAAATCTTGAACTGATAGCAAGTGAAAACATTGTTACCCCTGAAGTAATGGCTGCTATGGGCTCGGTTCTTACAAACAAATATGCTGAGGGCTATCCGGGCAAACGTTATTACGGCGGATGTGAATGTGTAGATATAGTTGAAAACATTGCAATTGACAGAGCAAAGAAATTATTCGGTGCAAACTATGCAAATGTACAACCTCATTCAGGTGCTCAAGCTAATACGGCTGTATATTTTGCACTTCTTGAACCGGGCGATACAGTTTTGGGAATGAGCCTTGCACACGGCGGACATCTTACACACGGCTCACCTGTAAATATTTCAGGAAAATATTTCAACTTAATTTCATACGGTCTTGGAGAAGACGGACGTATTGACTATCAGAAGCTTGAAGAGCTTGCAAAAGAAAATAAACCGAAAATTATCGTAGCAGGTGCAAGTGCATATCCGAGAGCAATTGATTTTGAAAGAATTTCAGCAATTGCAAAATCAGTAAATGCTATGCTTATGGTTGATATGGCTCATATAGCAGGTCTTGTTGCAGCCGGTCTTCACCAGTCACCTGTTCCTTATGCTGACATTGTTACTACTACCACACATAAGACCTTAAGAGGACCAAGAGGAGGCCTTATACTTACAAACAACGAAGAACTTTCAAAGAAAATCAACAAAGCTATCTTTCCTGGAACACAGGGTGGCCCGCTTATGCATGTAATCTCAGCAAAAGCTGTATGCTTTGGAGAAGCATTAAAGGACAACTTTAAAGAATACCAGAAACAGGTTGTTAAAAACGCTGATGTCCTTGCTTCATCACTTGTTGAAAAAGGATTCAACCTTGTTTCAGGTGGAACAGACAATCATCTTATGCTTGTCGATCTTCAGCCATTCAATATAACAGGAAAAGAACTTGAACACAGACTTGATGAAGTATATATCACAGTAAACAAAAACGCTATACCGAATGACCCACAGAGTCCTTTTGTAACAAGCGGTGTAAGAATAGGCACACCTGCTGTAAGAAGCAGAGGTTTAAAAGAAGACGATATGAAAAAAATTGCTGAATTCATTTATCTTACTGCTACAGATTTTGAAAACAGTGCTGAGAAAATAAGAGCAGGCGTTAATGAAATCTGCAAAAAATATCCGCTTTACGAGTAATTATTAATAATCAAACCGGATTCTAACCGTATTTTCAGGGACTGTACCACAAAGTCCCTGAATAATTTTTTTATGATGGGGGATGTAATTTATGATGTATGAATATGAAAACTTAAAATATGAAATACACGATAAAGGGGTAACAATCGCAGGGGTTTTAGACAATTGTTTTTCTTCACTACAGATACCAGAAAAAATAAATAATAAGCCTGTTCGTAAAATAGGGTTCAGGGCATTCGCAGGTCAGAGCAACAGTGACAGCTGTAAGCTCATGAGTTCTATTGAACTGCCATATGGCCTTATGGAAATTGCAGGCGGAGCATTTGCTGCATGTATAAGTCTTGAAAAAATATCACTTTCATCTACTGTTGTTCAGATTGACGGAAGTGCATTTTATAACTGTAAAAGTCTGAGTGAAGTTGAAATATCTGATTCGGTTGTTTCAATTTCAGAAACGGCATTTGAAAACTGTATGAATTTAAACGGAATAACAATCGTACATTATCAGAAATCCTCAAAAAAATCAGGATTTTTTACGGATTTATTTTCCGGAGGAAACTCACATACAGAGCACCCGGCAGTAACAGGCAAAACATTTGTATATATACCAAAGGATGAATCAGGACTTTACGGTGACTATGTCAGGATCTGCGGCAAATATTTTTCATGGGAAAAATATGATTCACTTTTTTCGTCAAGGATCCCGCTTGCAGGAAAAATCAAAATTGCACTTTTCAGACTCCAGAATCCTTATGACCTGAGTGATGAAGCACGGAATGAATATGAAACATGTCTTAGATCATACAGTGATCAGTTTATTGAACATTATATAAAAACAGATAATCTTGAAATGATAGTAAAGTTTGGAAGTCTTGATATGATTAACCGCGAAATGATAAATGATTATATTATCACTGCAAAAATAACTGGAAGCAACAACGTTCTTTTATATCTGGTATCCTACCGATATAAAAAAATAACTAATCCAAAGCACGAATAATGCTGATAAAATTCAATTATGGAGGTGTCTGATTTGGCTTCACCGCTGGCAGACAGAATAAGACCCGAAAAAACAGATGACGTTGTGGGACAAAGTCATCTTATTGGCAAAAATAAGCCGCTCCGAAAAATAATCGAAAACGGCTCTATTCCAAATATGATATTCTACGGACCATCGGGGACAGGCAAAACAACTGTTGCACAGATTATTGCAAACAGTACAAAAATGTGCCTGTACAAGCTTAACGGTACTTCAGCATCTACAGGAGATATTAAAAGTATTATTGCTGAAATTAATACTTTTTCTGCATGTAACGGAATACTTCTTTATCTTGATGAAATTCAGTATCTCAATAAAAAACAACAGCAAAGTCTTCTTGAATATATTGAAAACGGCAAAATTACTCTTATTGCATCAACAACTGAAAATCCTTATTTTGCTGTATTCAATGCACTTATAAGCCGTTCAACACTATTTGAATTCAAACCAGTAAATGCTGATGATATTTCACGTGCTGTCATACGTGCATACAAAATAATTGAAACTGAAAACAACTACTGTATTCATGTGGAAAACGGAGTTATTGAGCATATTTCACACACATGCGGCGGAGATGTAAGAAAAGCTATAAACACTGCTGAACTTAGCGTATTTTCAGGTGAACCTGCTCCTGACGGAATACATGTTGTTCTGGATGATGTAAAGCTTCTGGCACAGCGCAGCAACATGAACTATGACAGAGACGGAACACAGCACTATGATATTCTGTCTGCATTTCAGAAATCAATACGCGGTTCTGATGAAAATGCAGGACTTCATTATCTTGCCAGACTTCTTGAAGCCGGAGACCTTATTTCAATAGCAAGAAGACTTCTTGTAATTGCATCTGAAGATATAGGCCTTGCCTACCCTTCTGCAATATCAATAGTAAAGTCATGTGTAGATTCTGCTTTGCAGCTCGGTCTTCCCGAAGCAAGAATTCCTCTCGCTGAGGCTGTTATTTTGCTATGCACCTCTCCTAAGTCAAACAGTGCAATAACGGCTATTGATGAGGCTATCAAAGATGTAAGGTCATGTGAATTCGGTGAAATTCCATCAAATCTTAAAGATGGCCATTATTCAGGTGCCGCATCACTCGGGAATGCGACCGGATACAAATATCCGCATATGTATGAAAACAGCTACGTAAAGCAGCAGTATCTTCCGGATAAAATCAAAGATAAGAAATATTATACATTCGGCTTAAACAAGCAGGAACAGGCTGCACTTGCATACCGTAATAAAATCATTCAGAATTAAAATTACTTTCAATGGTTTTTCCTGATTCTTTGGTGGTATATTCCCAATAATCAATATGATTGCTGTTAATAAAATATTTAATATTTTTGTTTCTTCCATCATCATCAAATACATCAACTATTATTAGCTTGACTTTCATTTTTTCTGGTATCAATGCCTTAATATATACGCTTGCCTGCTGCCCCACATGAACGTTTTCCTTTGGTTCAGCAAGCCCGGCAAGATTAGGTGCAAGTTCTATAAAAACTCCATAGCTTTCAACAGATCTGACTATTCCTGCAACCGTCTGACCTGCTTTGAACATTGCTGCATTTTCCTCCCATGTACCAAGAAGTTCTTTATGTGTAAGATTAATTCTAGGATATTTTTTTTCATTTTCAATGCTGCTGACTACAGCTTTAATGTCCTGTGAAATATGAAATCTGTCCATAGGATGTGCTATGCGTGATATTGATATTGCATCAATCGGGATCATGGACGGAATTCCACAACCAATATCCACAAAGCAGCCGAACTGCTCAATATGAGTTATTCTTGCCTGTATTATATCCCCCTTTGTTATATTACTTATGTAGTTTTCATAGCATTCGATCTGAGCTGCCTTTCGTGACAGTACAGCTACTGAAGGATTTCCTGACTCATCTGTTTCAATTCTTAATACCTTAAAACATACAGGCTTACTGACTCTTGAAATTAACGCAATATCCCTCGTTGAACCATCATCTATTCCTATTGCACCATCGTTTCTGTAAATTACACCTTTTATACATGGAAGATCAACTATAAGATTATGTTCATTATCACATATTACGGCGTAAGCCTCCACTATTCTGTTAATTTCAATTGCCTCAATAAGTCCATCAATGCTTCTGATAGTTTTTTTATTTTCTGGTGTTTCATACAACATTCCTTCCGGATAATATTTCTTCATTTTAACCTCCCGATTTTTAATATATTTTTGTGTCAATAAATAATATGTAACGGGAAGTAATTATATACATTAAAAAAATAAAAATCGGTAACAGAATTGATACCAATTATCATGTCTGTTACCTGTTTTAATTATGTATTATTTTTTATTTTTTCTTGAATTTGAACTAAGTACTACACTGATTATAATAAGTATTAATGCAATAATTGCAATAATTATAGGAATCTTTATATTTCTTGTATCTCCTGTCGCAGGAGCCATCAACATAAAACTCATAAATGCCATCAGATTAAAATTCATCTCTTACCCTCCAGTCTTAGTAATTGCTAAATAACATTATAACATATATTGTGACATATTAAAAGGAAAAATATTTACATTTATAAATTTTCATCATTTAAATGTCACTTTTATGTGGTTATTATGTGAAATATGATATACTTGTGATATTAGTATTGCAATGTGTATAAAAGATATGTTATGATAAATAAAAGTAAATAATAAAAGGAAGGATAAAAATTGCTTAAAATTTTTGAATGGTTTATCTCAATTCTACCAAAGCCGCTACAGAGGCTTTATCACAAATATGAAGATATCTGTCTTTATGTTTATTTTGGTGCACTTACAACATTCTTGTCCATCATATCTCAGTATTCAGCATCATTTGCTATGACTAAATGTGGTTATGATATAAAAGACTTTGTTCCTAATGCCTTATGTACAACATTCTCATGGATAGTAGCGGTAACATTTGCATTTTTCACAAATAAAACCTATGTGTTTAAAAGCAAGACTTCTACAAAGGCTGAGTTTTTCAGACAAGCCGGATCATTTTACGGAGCACGTGTTGTTACATATTTTCTTGAATTAGGTATCATGCTTTTGTTTGTTTCAATACTGGATTGGAATCCGTACCTAGTAAAATTCTTTGCTCAGTTCCTAATTCTCCTGGCCAACTATGTATTCAGCAAGCTTGTTGTATTCCGCAAGCCAACAGAAGAAACAGGTTCTCCCGCGGAGAAATAAAAAATATTTTATTTTACAGACTGTCATTATTTACTGACAGTCTGTTATTTGTTTTATGACAATATTTTATTGTGAAAACAGTATTTCCTTGACATTACATAAATAACTAGGGTATAATTATTCTATAATTATAATACAAAAAGAAAAGGTAGCGGATTTTATGAATTTTTCAGAATCAGTACAATATCTCGCGGATGCTGAGAAGTATGGTATATCACCTGGACTGGATAATATTTCCAGACTGTGTAAAGAGCTTTCAGACCCGCAGGATAAGCTAAAAATTATTCACATTGCCGGAACTAACGGTAAAGGTTCTGTGGGAGCATTTTTGGACAGTATACTAAATGAAGCGGGATATAAAACAGGTCGCTATGTTTCACCCGCTGTAATGAATTATCTTGAAAAAATGCAGATAAATAGAAATAATATAAGTGAAAATGAATTCAGTAAATATATATCAATGTTAAAGGATGCTGTTGACAACATTATAAAAAAAGGATATCCTCACCCTTCTGTTTTTGAAATTGAAACTGCTGCTGCTTTTTGTTATTTTGCAGATATGAATTGTAATTTTGTTCTGCTTGAGGTGGGTATGGGCGGAAGATCAGATGCAACTAACATTATAAAAAGCAGCATACTTTCTGTTATAACGTCAATAAGTCTTGAACATACAGCATTTCTTGGCAGTACTGTTGAACAGATAGCATATGAAAAATCCGGAATAATAAAAGAGAACGGGCATGTTGTTACGATAACACAAAATCCTAAAGTAACAGAACTGCTTCTTAAAATATGTAAAGAAAAATCAGCAGACTTAACTATTTCTAAAATATATAACATTGAAAACTATGTGTATTCAGATGGTGTACAGACTTTCGACTATAAGGATTACCATGATATAAAGCTTACAATGCTCGGAAAATTTCAGATTGAAAATGCAGTACTGTCAATTGACGCATGTCATATATTAAATACACTGGGTTACACAATATCAAGAGAAAATATTTATAACGGTCTGTATAATGCCAAATGGCCCGGACGATTTGAAATAATAAAAACAGGCAAACCAATGTTTATCATTGATGGTGCACACAATGAGGCTGCTGCATCAAGACTTCGTGAAACAATTGATATTTATTTCAGTGATAAAAAAATTGTATATATAATCGGAAGCTTCAAAGATAAAAATTATGCTGATACTGTAAAGCTGACTTGCAAAAGAGCTACAAAAATATATGCTATCACACCAGAAAACAAACGTGGACTTAATGCGCAGGTACTTGCTGACGTAATCCGACCGCACAATTCAAATGTAACTGTTTCACATAATATCATGGAAGCTGTTGAAAACAGTCTAAGTGAAAAATGTGATATAATAATTGCTTTCGGTTCACTGTCATTTTTAAGCAAAATCAAACAATACATAAACGGAGAAACCAATAATGGACTTCAGATTTGAGCTTATACTCAGCAATGAGCTTTTTAAGAAATCACTTTGTAAAATAAACATTGCAGAGAAAAAAAGAATTTTCTGTCGGCATGACATTGAACATTTTATTGACACTGCACGTATAGGATACATTCTCATACTTGAAAATAAACTGAATATTTCAAAAGACATTATTTATGCAGCTGCACTTCTGCATGATATCGGAAGATCTGAAGAATACCACAGCGGTACGCCTCATGATAAGGCAAGCGCAGAAATAGCACAAATAATTTTAAGTGAATGCGGTTATACTTCAGATGAACAGAAACATATTACAACAGCAATACTGCAGCATAGAACATCATCAGATTCATATGAACTTTCTACACTAGGAGGTATCCTGTACAGAGCAGATAAGCTTTCACGTGTTTGCTGCACATGCAGTTCATATAATGAATGCAACTGGGATAATGACAAAAAAAACAACACACTAAAATATTAATCAGACTGGTTTAATGAGGTATATTCAATGCTTATAGGAGATAAAAATTTCAAAGATCACACATATATAATGGGAATACTCAATGTGACTCCCGACTCTTTTTCTGACGGAGGAAAATACAACTGCATTGATAATGCGCTTAAACGTGCAGAAGAAATGATATCCGAAGGCGCCGATGTAATCGACGTAGGCGGTGAATCAGCACGTCCCGGTTATACAAAAATATCAGACGATGAAGAAGCAGAACGGATAGCACCTATAATAGAAAAAATTAAAAATAATTTTGATATACCTGTTTCAGCAGACACATATAAAAGCAATGTAGCCAAAGCAGCTATCAGTGCAGGAGCAGACCTTATAAACGATATATGGGGCTTTCAGTATGACAACAATATGGCATCTGTGTTAAAAGAAAATAACATCTCTGCCTGCATAATGCATAACCGTAAAAACACAGATTACACCTGCTTTATTGATGATGTAATATCTGATCTGAAAAAGAGTATAACAATCGCTGACGATGCCGGAATACAGCGTGATAAACTCATTATTGATCCCGGAATAGGATTTGCAAAAAATCTTGACCAGAATCTTGAACTTATAAACAGGCTAGATATTTTTGATGTACTAGGTCTGCCTGTTCTGCTTGGAACATCACGTAAATCGGTAATCGGTCTCTCACTTGATCTACCTGTAGCACAGCGTCTGGAAGGTACTATAGTAACAACCGTTATTGCAGTGCAGAAAAAGTGTCTTTTTGTACGTGTTCATGATATAAAGGAAAATAAAAGAGCAATATTGATGACTGAAAAAATAATTGGAAGAAGCTGATTCAGATGGACGTTGTATCAATAAAAAATTTAGAAATATTCTCAAATCACGGTGTTCTCAAAGAAGAAAATATTCTGGGTCAGAAATTTCTTATCTCTGTTGAAATATCACTGAGTACCAGAAATGCCGGAAATACCGACAATATCGAGCTTTCAGTAAATTATGCTGACGTATGCCATACAATTAAAAATATAATGGAGAAGAACACATTCAAGCTCATTGAAACTGCTGCCGAAAAAATATCAGAGACAGTGCTTCTTAAATTCAGCAACGCCGTAAAAATTAAAACAGAGATAAAAAAACCATGGGCTCCTATCATGCTTCCCCTTGAACATGTCAGCGTAAGTGTTGAGCGCTCATGGCATACTGTTTATCTTTCACTGGGATCAAACATTGGTGACACAAATAAATTTCTTACTGATGGAATAAGCCTCATTAATGAGAACAGGCTTTGCAGTGTAACAAAAAAATCAGATTTTATTATTACAAAACCTGTAGGGTATACAGACCAGGATGATTTTCTTAATTGCTGCATAGAAATAAAAACACTCATGACACCTCATGAACTTTTATCATTTATTAATTCTGTTGAAGCAAAACAAAAAAGAGAGCGTAAAATACACTGGGGACCAAGAACTCTTGATATTGACATAATACTCTATGATAATGAAATAATCTGTGATGACATACTTACCATTCCCCATTCTGAAATGGCAAACCGTGAATTTGTATTAAAGCCGCTCTGTCAGATAGCACCTTATGCCTTAAATCCTGTATTAAATATGGCGGTATGTGAACTTTATAAATCCCTGCCGTCTTTGTGTGAAGAAATATGAATATAATTGCTGCAGTAGATTCCTCATGGGGAATCGGTAAAAACAATCAGTTGCTTTTTAATGTTTCACAGGATAAAAAATATTTCAGAGAAATGACAACTGGCAAAACAATAATTATGGGACGTAAAACATTTGAGTCACTCCCCTGTGGTCCTCTTCCTGGCAGAGATAATATTGTGCTGAGTCACAGCAGTGATTTTGATAATTCATCAGAAATAACTGTATGCCACTCATTTGAAGAAATAAAAAATATTATAAAATATATTGATCCAGATGATATTTTTGTTATAGGAGGCGAAGAAATATACAAACTTTTTATTTCCTTGTGTGATACAGCCTATATAACAAAAATCTCCTCATTTTTTCCGGCAGATAAACATATGATCAACTTGGATGAAAACAATGAGTGGAAACGCATAAGCTGTTCTGAGTGTTATTATTTTAATAATACAGCTTTCAGGTTTGCAGTATATAAAAGAAATAATATTTAATTACATTAAGCCCCGTGGTTCAGGACTTTTCCATTGTCCTTAACCACGGGGCTGATATTTTTCATGTCTACCCACATAATACAAAGTGCTTGTGTTAACGATTTTTATTTTGTAAGATGAATAAACCACATATCACCAAGCATATTCTGTTACTGAGGTGATATAAAATGTATAAATCCGCAAAACTTCGGATAAAACCACTTATTATAAGTCTTCTGATAAGCCTTGTAACAGGATTTCTGTCCGGAATATTTATAAAGGATTCATCAAATTTTTATGAAACAATAAACAAGCCCCTTCTTGCTCCGCCTGGGGCTGTATTTCCGGTGGTATGGAGTATTTTGTTTGCGCTTATGGGTATTTCGTCCTATATTATCTTTATTTCCAACTCGCCGAAAAAGAAACAGGCAATGATGGTATATTTTATACAGCTTATTGTAAATTTCACATGGCCGATTATTTTCTTTAATGAACGTCTTTTTCTGTTGTCATTTTTATGGATTTTATTGCTGTGGGTTCTGATATTTATTATGATAATTCTGTTCCGTAGAATAAATAAAACTGCCGGAAAACTTCAGATACCATATTTTTTGTGGGTAACTTTTGCAGCTTATCTCAATTTTATGACATTCATTCTTAACAGGTAATCAGATCTCAGTAAATACATAAGAATAATATCATAAGTGCTGCTAAAAAGATAAGATTAATAATTGTAAATACCAGAAGATATTTTTTTATATCCGAGTTCTTACTTGCTACATAAAATTTATAGGATATCAGACTTGCCAGTGATGCAACCAGTGTTCCGAGCCCTCCGGCATTAACACCGATAAGCAGTTCATCAGCATGTTGAGTAAAGCCTGAAAGCATAATAGAAGCAGGTACATTGCTTATTACCTGACTTGCAATAACACCAAGCATAAATTCCCTTCCATCTATAAACTCAGAAACCTTGTCTTTAATTATTTCAACACGGCTTAAATTCCCCACGAAAACAAAAAAAGCGATAAATGTAAGAAGCAGATTATAGTCAACCTTTTTAAGCAGTTTTCTGTCAGTTATCAGGCATACAGCAATTACCGCACAAAAACATATAATAATATTAACTAACCTCAGAACAGTAAGTATGCATACAATAAACAGTGCTATGTATAAAAAGAAATTTTTTTTATTTTCAATTCCTGATGCTGATTTGTTTTCTGTACACACTTTTTCATTTTTTATTATTATAAACACAGTAATATTTACTAACACAAGACTTAATAATCCGAACGGCAGCAATGTCATGATAAAATGTCCGGGATTCATTTTATAGAATGAATACAAATGCAGATTCTGAGGATTTCCAAAAGGCATCATCATACTTCCCAGATTTGCTGCCACAGTTTCCATTGCAATAAGAGATATAAGAATCCCACGGTGATTTTCTGAGAACAGACTTATTGTAAGCGGAACAAGGGTAATAAGAGCGACATCGTTTGTAATAAGCATCGCACTGAAAAAAGTAATATTGACAAGCATAACAGCAACTCCTCTGCTGCTGTCCGATATTTTGAGCATTTTTGATGAAATAATATCAAAAAGATGCGTCTTCATAAGTCCGGCAACAACAAGCATAAGACAAAATAATAATATTATTACAGAATAATTTATGTACGACAGATATTCTTTATCCGGTGTTATAAAAAACATTGATATTATTGCCGCAACCCCTGCAATAGTAAATACAGGTTCTTTTTTAACAAATTTTCTTACAGCATTCATATTTATTTCTCCCTTTATTAATATTCAATATTACAAAATGCTTTTTAATTATAGCACCATGCGGCACAAAACACAATCATATAACAAAAAAACAAACAAGCCATATCATAATCTTCAGAATGAAGAATGATATGGCTTGTTTCATTGTTATCATTAAGCAAAAACAAGAATACGAAAATTCCTGAAATTTTTTAATAGGACACATATTTATGATGTTTTATTATTCGGCGTTACAGCAAATCAGCAATATCCATTATAAGGCGTTCGGATTTTTTCCATCCCAGACATGGGTCTGTAATTGATTTTCCGTAAATTCCTTCACCTATTTTCTGTGCGCCGTCTTCAATATAGCTCTCGATCATTAATCCCTTTACTATATTCTTTATGTCATCAGAATGTCTGCAGCTGTGCATAACTTCCTTGCATATACGAACTTGTTCAAGCGGTTTTTTTCCTGAGTTTGCATGATTTACATCTACTATAAGAGACATGTTATCAAGGTTTCGTTTCTTATATAATTCAAAGAGAACCTGCATATCTTCATAGTGATAATTTGCATGTGATACACCGTACTTGTCAACGCTACCTCTTAATATTGCATGGGCAAGAGGATTTCCGGAAGATGTAACGTCCCATCCGCGGTATATAAATGTATGCTGGATCTGTGCAGCTTTGATTGAATTAAGCATAACATTCAGATCACCGCTTGTAGGATTTTTCATCCCTACAGGTATATCCATGGCGCTGGCTACAAGTCTGTGCTGCTGATCCTCAACAGAACGTGCACCTATTGCAATATATGCGAGCAAATCTGAAAGATATCTTGTATTTTCAGGATAAAGCATTTCATCAGCACATGTAAGTCCTGATTCAGCCATTGCTTTTGTATGTAGTTTTCTTACAGATATAATTCCCTCAAGAAGATCTTCATGTTTGGATGGGTCTGGCTGATGTACCATTCCCATATAACCCTCACCTGTTGTTCTAGGCTTGTTAGTATATATTCTTGGGATAATTATTATTTTGTCTTTGACCTTTTCCTGAACCTCTGCAAGTCTTGTTACATAATCAAGCACAGAGTCCTCATTATCTGCTGAGCAAGGTCCTATTATAAGCAAAAATCTGTCGGACTTTCCTGTAAAGACATCTTTGATCTCTTCATCTCTTTGCTTTTTTAATGATTTTAATTGATCAGATAAAGGAAACTGTTCTTTAATCTCCTTTGGCACTGGCAGTTTTCTGCTGAATTCTATTCCCATTGCTCCAAACACTCCTTATAAATTATTTATAACATGCTATCTTATTATAGATCATTATAAATATCCGTTTGTCCCACTTTTATACAGCAAAAGTGTGTGCGTTGATTATTATTATAAAATAGCACTATTATGATTACAGGATATCCTGCTCACACTTAAATATGTCAGAATCTTTCCTAAAATATATTATACACCAAAACTAAAGTAAATTCCAGCTTTTTGACGTGTTTTTTTGCATCAGGCCAAAATTTGCTTTAATTTCACTAGTTTAAAGTGTTAAATTAAGTTCAGATTTATATAGTTTAACAATTTAAAGTGATAAATATATAAAATAAATTACATTATATTGCCTTGTCGCATTTAATCAATTACTGCATAAAATATAATAAGCATTTATATATGCAATTATTTATCAAAGGTGCAGACTTGCTCCTGCCGTGACCTGCCTTTGACAAAGCATATTTTAAAGGCTTTTTATATATAAATAATGCATCGTTTGCTTTAGTTTAATACAAAACAAACGATGCATTATTATTTTATTTTTATTATTGAGCCTTAAGAAAGCGGGTTTATTATAATGCCTGAATTATTTTGCAAAGCTTTCCCAGTGGACCTGCACCTTCCGATACGTATTTTATGGAAATTTACATTCATGTATTGCATCTATGGCATTTTCCGGGCTTGCTTTTGATTTATTAATCAGCTTCACACATTTAGCATATTACGTTCTTAGTATTTAATAATATATTATTCATTAAAAAGTACAAAAAAAGTTATTACATTTTGTGATTACAGCACATGCATTTTACATATTTTTTATTAAAAATAGT
>OBID01000655.1_pt1 | contig 13590 bp, 12 predicted proteins | sample 1519781 | NCBI WGS metagenome assembly OBID01 (sample SAMEA3991478, study PRJEB22521) | metagenome | biome: anthropogenic terrestrial biome; feature: sewage plant; material: sludge | place: Sweden | collected 2012-09-26 | reverse complement strand
TGCTCTTCCGATCTAAATGTTTGTTTTAGCACTAAAGCCCCACTATTGCAAAACCGATGTTATGTGCCGTTTTTCTTCGGAATATGAAAAAGTATCAAATAATTTATGCAGACCCAGCGTGGTTGTATCAATGTGGAAAAAATCATCTCGCAAAAAAAAGTATGATTAATGGCAAAACCGATATACACTATAACGCAATGCCTATTAAAGAAATGGAACAAATGAAAATAAACGAAATAGCAGATGATGATTGCTTATTATTTATGTGGGTTACATCTCCATTTTTAAAAATAGGTATTGACTTAATGAATAAATGGGGTTTTGATTTTTCCACTATTGGTTTTGTGTGGTATAAAGAAAAAACTAATCCTGGTTCTTATACACTTTCAGAATGTGAAGTTTGTTTAATAGGTAAAAAGGGTAAAATACCAACGCCAAGAGGTGCAAGAAATATAAAGCAATTTTTGGCAGAAAAAAGAACAAGGCATTCAGCAAAACCAAACGAAATAAGAAATAGGATTTTTCAAATGTTTCCAACACAAAACAAAATAGAATTGTTTGCTCGAGAAAATCACGATGGATGGGATGTTTGGGGAAATGAAGTTGAGAGTAGTGTCGCTCTTTAAAATGGCACATAACGGTTGGGTGTATGAGCAGTAGCAGATTAAAACGATGAACTTTCAAAATATGACAGAAGATAATAAAGAGCAGAAACTTTCGGATAGCACTGAACCCGCTATTGCTTATACACCTTGTTATAAGCCGTTTTTTGAGCGTGGGGATTTCTATAACGAAGACTGTAATGATACAATTGCAAAACTGAACGACAATAGCGTGGATTTAGTGTTTACTTCACCACCATATTACAATGCAAGAGAATACAGCCAATACAAGGATGTTGCTGATTATATGGCACAAATGGAGCAAGTTTTTTTAGGAATTGAACGGATACTATATAATCAAGAAGCGATTAGAACCGATAATAAATGAACGCACGCTGTTTTAAGGTTGTGTATAACGGTTTTGGGCTTGGCGAAGTGGCTGAACCCGAAGCTAAATAGAATTACAAAAGTTCAGCCGAGGCAGCCTTGCTACTGCAATAGGTGTAGGAAGTATGAGTTGAATAGTATAATGTGCAGAATGATTACTAACGATTTACAGGTTCGATTCCTGTCTTGATCTCTAAAATTTTTTAATTAAAATAAATAATAATATGTAATAAAAGTGTTATATTTGTACTATGAACGTGAATTTTTATATAGATTTAACAAAAATCTCTAAAAAGTTAACTAAAATAGTATTTTTCCAATATGGCAGGTAAAGGATCAAATATTAATATAGATGACTTATTAGAGCATATCTTTAGAGAGGGTTTAAACTTCGCTAAAGGATATGAATTTGTTTTAACTAAAAAGAAAATATCCTACCCAACTTATGTTAAACATAGAAAAGCTTATGAGACTATAGGAAGAGCTTTAAGAAAGAAAACACTAGGAAAAACTCAAACAGATTTAGTAAATCAATTAAAATCCAAATTTAATGTTGACGATTCTTTTAATAGAACTGGAATTCTAGCAGAAGAGATTAAGGATCTAAAGGATAAAAGAGATGGAAAAGTAAAATTCCATTTTCAGCTTAATGGAATGCTTTTAGCTTCTCATGATGATGAAATGAATTTTAGAGCTCCTATAGAGGTTTTACTAAAGATCGATTCTCAGATAGCTGCAAAGGAAGATGAAATATCAAGATTGCTAGGTAGGTATGCTCCTACTAAAACAGAAACACCATTAGAGGATATAATAATTGAATTGATATGAGTGTAGCTATTAAGTTTAAAGCTCATCCAGGCCAAAAGGAAATTATATCTAAAAGGAAAAGATATAACACTATTAATACTGGAAGACAAGCAGGAAAAACAACATTGGCTAAGTATTTGATAATTGAGACAGCTGTAACAGATAGGGAGCAGGTTGGTTATTTTGTTCCTCAATATAATTTGATTAAACCAATATGGGATTCTTTAGTATCAAAATGTAAGGCAATAATCCTAAAAAAGGATTGGACAGCAAAGACTATAAAATTCAGAACTAATGGGGAAGTTGAATTTTGGTCAATGGAAAATCAAAATGCAGGTAGATCTAGAACTTACAAACGAGTAATTATTGATGAAGGTAGTTTACAAAAGAATTTGCTAGAAATAATTGATGAGAATCTTCTTGCAACATTAGCAATAAAGGAAGGAGATTTTTATGCCTTTGGAACTCCTAAAGGATTAAAGAATGATTGGTATAAATTATGTCATGATAAAACTTATGCACATTTTGAATTAGAGAGCACAGCAAATCCAGCATTCTCACAAAAAGAATTAGCAGTAATAAAATCTAAAATATCTGAAAAAGTATTTCTCCAGGAATATAAGGCAAAATTTGTAGAATTAAATGAGAACGCTTTTCTAAATTATTTTGATTGGAATTTACATACAGCAGAGCAATTAGAATGGAGCTTAACAGATAGAACTATACTTTGCTTTGATTTTAATTATGATGATACAACAGCCACGATCCTACAGATCGATAAGGAGGAAATGGGATTGAAATTCATGAAAGAATTTAGAGTCGTAGGAGGAACTAGGGCTTTATGTCTAGCTATTAAAAAATGGTGTTCAGACAATAAAAAGGATTATGCCTTCTGGGTTACAGGTGACAGAAATGGAAATAGAAAGGAAACAAATTCCAATTCATCTGATTATGAGATCATAAGGCAAGTCTTAAGCATTCCTTATACTAGATTCTATGATACTAGATCTATGAACTTTCAGCATAACTTTTCAAGGGATATAATAAATGAGTGCTTGATGTATAACTTGATCAAAATCTGTAGAAAAGGGTGTCCAGATCTCGCTATAGAGTGTTTATCAGCAATTCCCACAGCTGAGGGGGGACTACACAAAGATTCAAAGGACCATAAAAACAATTTATTTGATGGATTCAGGTATGGGGTTCATTCTCAGTTTGCATCGATCAAAATGGTACAAATATTTGCAAAACGAATTTTTAAACTTGAAAAATGAAAAACGGATTTTTTATTTTATTGGCATTTGCTTTACTTTCTTTCACTTATCTTGAGTGCAAGAACTGTGCTTTTTATAAAGCTCAGTATTTAGAGTTATTGAAAAAGACTTCTACATGCGAGGAGCTTTTGATTGAAAATGAAACTTTGACCCATGAAATTCTGGACCAGAAGGCTCATATCAAGGTATTGAGAGAATTAGTAAATAGTAAACTAAAATAATGTTCAAATATTTTAGAAAGCGCAAAGGGTTAGAATACTTAGGTAAGTTTGGAAAACATAAAGCCTATGTAATCAAAGAAGTTGGTGACAATTCCTATGAAAGATACTTCATGTACGTTGAGGCTTTACATAATCTATCAAATCGATTTACTAAAATTCATCTAGATTCTGCTTTGGATTTGATTGACAAGGCAAACAATGAAAAAGACTTCACTAAGATTGCACAGATCACTCAGGTTGTAAGATCTTATTCTAATCTTAGTATCAATAATGATTTTGTTCTTGACATTGTAAAGGCTTTTATTTTGATTGATGACGAGCCAGAGGATTCTTACTCCACTGAATATTTACAAATCAAAGAAGATTTATATAAGAACAATACTACAGCGAGGTTTTTTTTTATCAGAAAATTAGCACAATACTTTTTCCAATTTCAAGCAATTTCAAAAATATTAAGTCTAGAGGACTTTTTGATGGATCGGACAACGAAGATAATAGAGAATTCCCTGAGTCAATTAGTGAATTCAAAGCAGAAATAAACCAGGAGCAAATAGAAAGGTATGAAAAGAACAATGAATTTTTATTTTTTCTCCATAAAGAAACTGGAATTGAATTATTAAAATTAGGAAAATTAAAAGTAAAGGAAATATTTGAGTTGTATTTAACCATAAAGAAATGCCAGAGATCAAAAAAGTAATTACAGAATACGAAATCCAGATAAACGAAAATCGGATTGCTGAGGCTTTGGCATCATTGGACAAACTAAAGATTGCAGAACAACAGTTATTTGAATTAAAGAAAAGATTAGGTAAAGCAGATGTTACAGATACAAAACAAACATCAGAGACAATTCTCAAAGTACATGAAGAAGCAAACAAAAAACAATTAGAACTTGATAAGCAACTTGAAGCCCAGCAAAAGCGAATAAGAGACAGACAAGTTCAGGAAGAACTAGGAGCCAATAAAAAAATAACTGAATCCAAGAAAACAGAATCTAATACCCAAAAAACCATTTTTTCTGATCTCATAGAAGCACAAAGGAAAAAAGTTGATGAATTTAGAACTTTCGAAATAAAATCAATTGAAGAAAGAGTATCAAGAACGAAGGAGTTTCAAGCCTTAGAACAAAAGGATTTTAGTGAAAAGTTAGAGGAAAAGACTGGATTATTAACTGGGTTTTTTACTAGATTATCCCAAAGTAGTAATTCAGTCCTATCCCTAATTGGTGAAAAAGGTTTATCAATTGTTTCAACATTAGGTGGACCAATAGGATTATTAATAGGAGCTTTTACAGCTTTGATTGCTTTACCAATAAAAGCATTCTTTCAAAACACGGCTGAGGGAGCGGATTTATTAACTAAAGCAAGTTCAGGGGCTGAGATTGCCTTAGGTAGGTTAAACACATCATTGGGTTTGATAGGATCTGGGTTAATTAATTTAGATTTTTCTAAAATCAAAGAAGGATTTTCACTACTTAGAACTTTGGGAAATGCCTTTGAGGAAGGTTTAGAAATTGGTGAACTAAAAAACCAATTGGAAAATATAGCTCGACTTGCCAAAGGCGAAATATCTGATTTGAACAGGGAGCAAATTCGAGCTAAGGAAATCTTAAATGAGGCTGAATCTACAACAGCAGAAAAGCGAAAGGCATTAGAAGTTTTACAAAAATCCTTGAATCAAGAATCTAGGGTTTCAATTGATTTAGAAATACGCAAACTAGAGTTGATTGAGAGATCAGTTCAATCTCAAATCGAGGGTTCTACTAATGTAGGTAAAGCTAGAAAGGAATTACTAGAAATTGAAACTAAAATATCAAAGTTAGAAGCTTCTGGATCAACTAGAGAATCTACAGCGATTACTTTGAATGATTTATATGCTAGACAAAAGGAATTACAACAGGGAATTAACAGGGAATTAGAAATTGCAGATTCTAAGGTAAACAACTTGACCAATGCCCAGATTAATAATCTGAATATTACAGCAGCACAAAAAGACCAAATAATTGAGCAAAGAAATGCTGTGAATGATGCTTATGCTGATGCTTCTAATAGACAAAGAGACTTAGAAAAGGAGAGAAAAAAATACCTTAGAAATTTAGATGAAGATATAAAAAGACCAACTGTAAAGGAGATCGAGCTTTTGCCTTTTATTTCACCAAATTTTAATTTCACAGGGACTAACATAGAACAAGCCTTAGTAAATGACCCAAGATTTGCAGAAGTTAGAAGAAGATTAGAACAAGGTTTGAACTTTGGGGAATTGCAAATTGAAGTTGGAAAATTAGGAGAAAATGTCAGAATTGCTGTAGTTAAAGACATCATAGAACAGGGAGACTTTACTACAGACGAAATCAAAAATATTGCTGAAACTTACAAGGTTTCACTTTCAAAAGTATTTGATGATGAATCATTTGATCCCCAAGGAAGCTTAGGGAAATTTGATTTTATAAAAAAGAAAAATCCTCTATTAAGTTCATTATTAAAAAAGATTGTTGGTGAAGATGTAGACCCTCAGATTACTAAGAAAATAAATGATAATTTACAAAGCTTTGCTAATAATTTTGCAAATGCAGCAGAATCATTTTTTCAAGGCAGGATAAATGGATTGACTAATTATATAGATGAGATCCAAAAACGAGTTGACCAATTAAAAGAAATTGCAGAAAATGGAAATGCTGAGCAATTAGAAATTGAACAAAAAAGACTTGATGAATTGACAAATAAGAGAGCTAAATACATCCAGCAACAACAACAACTTGCAACATTAGAGATCTTCACATCCCAAGCAGTAACAGCAGCCTCAGCAATAGAGGGATTAGCTAAGAGTTTTGCACAAGGGGGACCATTGGGAATTGCATTAGGTATCTCATACTCATTAGCTTTGGCTGGGGCTATTTTAGGAATAGGGTCTGCAATAGATTCAGCATTTAGCAATATCCAAGGATTTAAAACTGGTACGGACTATTTAGAGGGTGAAGGAGATGGAAAATCAGATTCAATTTTGCTTCGAGGGTCTAAAGGAGAAAGGATTGTAGATGCAGACACCAACCAACAAATTGAAGCTGTAGCAGGAAGGAGAATTAAGAATACAGAAATTCCAGAGCTTATAGCAAAAGGTTTAAGCTCAGATCATACGACTTTGATTAATACAACAATTCAGGATTATACACCAATTTTGAAGCAGCTAAAAAAGATTGAGGACAAACTAACATCAATAGGAATTTTCATAGATTTTGATGATGAAGGTATGAGAACTAGAGAGCAGAAAATGAGTGAACAGGAAGCTAAACGAAAAAGGATGTACTCATGAACAGACTCTATATAAATTCTATAAACTTCACTGGTTATGTTCAAACTGATTTGAGCAAATGGACTTTAGACATCTCAACTAATTCAGATGGTCTTATAGAAATTGGTAACTCATCAGAGATCATCATAGATGGGAAAGGTTATGAATACATATACAATGAGTTTATAATTAAATCTTGTGACTCCTATAACACTAAACTCAAAGTCATAATGTATGATAAATGTTGTGACAGGGAATTCAAGTTTTATATTGATTCCAAATCTTTGAATTTTTGTTTCGAAGATTGTAAAGTAAAAATAAATCTAAAGCTAGAAGATGATTCAGATTGCTTGAATAAAATGCAAGGGATTCCGTTTTGGTCTCCGTCTTCTGGATGGCAAGATGATGCTGTAGCGAAAGGATCAATTTATAAAATGACTTTCGTTAAGGAATTAGATACAATATCCTATGTTCTAATGTTCATGTATTTTTTGATCATTGCACCAATTGTTGAGGTGATCGATAATATTATAGATGCTATAAACTCTTTAGGTGGAAATCTGAGTTCAATTTTTACAGATAGACTTCAAAACGATATCCTAGGAGCTGGGGAGTATAGAACAGTTCCTTTGATCAAACAAATCCTAGAATTCTGGGCAAAGAAATGTAATTTAGGATTTGAATCGAGCATTTTTCAAAATGTTCCTTATGATTGTTTGGGGCTTTATATGGCACAATATAACCGAGGAGTACACTTAGATAACTGTATTGATTTTGATGAGTCTAATGCAGCAAATTTGAATATAATACAGCTTATAAACATGCTTAAGCCTGTATTTAATGCTGGAGCAGTTATTAAAAATGGAAAATTGCATTTTGACACTGAGGAAAAATTAGAAAATCTTAAAGTATTTTTTATTGATTTAGCTAATGTAGAATTAAAAGAATGCCCAGATATTTATTTCAATGATGATAAATTGTGCGCTTATTTCAATGGGCATTATACTCAGGATTCTAGAGATACACAAGGCAATGAATCAAGTGCAGAATATAACTCTATAGTGGAATGGAATCCAACAGGATCAAAGAATTTAAAAGGAGAATGTGAAACTACATTGCAATTTTCACCTGTAGCTTTTACCCACGATAAAAGAAAAAATGATTTCACTTCATGGGCATGGGCAAGAGCTTCAAGATATAAAGTCTCTACAGGTACATGTGAGTTTACTCACTCAGTAAGGACTTCTCAAAATACTGGGTCAGAATTAAAGCTAATTGTAATAGATAAAAACTATTCAAGAAAATGTGGTAATTGTGTTTTTCATTATGCTATTAGGAGACAAATAAAGCCTGGAATATCTGGAACATTTAGGGATGATATCGGAATATGGGAGTATAATTTTCCTATGTGGTTTACAGAGGGTTTATATAAATTCCATGAATCTAAAGACCCAAGTAAAAATAAGGTCAAACGAATTTCAATTGATAGTGTGGTTTATTTTCCAGAAGATTTTTGTGGCGCTGTAGAATTCTTGCTTAAAAATAAAACATGTATATATCTTAATTATGGAAATTTGAAGAAGGGGAGTGTAGAAAATATTTTGATTGATTTTGGAAAGAATTGTATAACCTTGAAAAAAATTGCTTTTAAATGTCAGTAACAAATGTAAACGTACCAAAGCCATTACAGATTACCCAAGGTTTGATTACAAAAGCTTGTGCAATATTTGTATCTACAATTGATATTCCTATAGGAACAGAAATTAAAGTTGATCCAGCTTTATTTATTAAAACTCCTAATAGTTTAGATATAGGGTCTTATTATTATTCTGTAAATTACCCAGCAACAGATAACACTACAGTACAGATGTCTTTGGTAGGTTTACCTATAGAGTATAAAAACTTAGATGTTTCTTTAACTAGAATAAATTCTAAGACATTTGAAATCCAAATTGAATTTTTATGTATAGAAGATTTGAATAGTTATTTGACAAATTATTCCTATGATATACTAGAATACTATTTGAATACTTCTTCACCTAGTGTATATCTAAATTCAGGGAGATTTTTATCTTTAAAAATTGAATACTTTAATGGGGTTTTAGAAAAAGCTCAAGCAAATATTCCTGTTTCTGGAAAAGAATGGAATGAAGGAGTTTTACCACATGAATTAAACTTTCTACATGCGTCATGCTATAAAAAAGATGAAGATTTTAAAGTTGATATTATTTTTGACAATATTGATGTTCCTATTGGTAGTGTATATCATGCAGGTATTTTCAGAGTTACAAATGTCGATAATAATCAAGGCTTCTGGGCAGCCTTAAAATTTAGATATGCAAAGATAAATAATGTAGCATCTACTATTGAAACAGTTGGACCTGATTCAGGATTATATGATCAAATTAAAGATGTGTGTCCTATTTATTTAGAGTCTGGAAAATTCAAAACAACTTTTTCAATTGATGCTGATTACTTCAACACAACAGATACAGATTATAGAGTTTTTATAATTTACAAAAGAGATGGAAAATGGTATTCAGCATATAGCCAAGTAATCACACCATGCCCAGATGCTTTGCCTCCTATAAAACCTAATATTACAACAGAAATAAAAGTTTGCGGAGAACTCACTACAGGAGACGGATTAAAAAATTTACCTAAGTGTGTAGAAGTTGAGATATGTCAAACATTGGATAAAGCAAGTTATAATTCTCAATTAGCAGCTTTAGGATTATTAGGAGATTGGGCAACTTATTTTGACTATACTCAAGAATCCTTGAAAGATGCCATACCAGGAAATTTAAATTATGGGTTGCCTCCAAATTCTCAAGTAACAATAACAGATACAGCTACAGAGTATAAGCATTGTGCAAAATTCATAATCCCAGAGGATTGGGAGGCTATGACTTATTATTATTTTGTTGAATACTTTTTTAATTATCCAGATGAAACTCAAATTTTATCCTTTGCAAATTCAATAGGGATTTCAGATGTATATAATGATTTGCCTAAACCAATTCCAGAGATAGTATGTGATGAAGATCATATACAATTAACTGTAGAATTTACGAGTGCAATTCCTAATGTAAGAGGAAAATTATTTTTAACCGTAAATGACGAAATTTTTGATACTATAATTCCTTTAGAAATTTATGGACCTGATAATAAAATTGAAACAATAATAAATTATGATGAATTAGATTTAGACATAGAATATTGTTTAAAAAATCCAAACTATGCTTTAAATCCAGCTCCAGGGACATGCCCATGCGATTTAGTTATGGTTAAAATTACTAAATCAAATAATGAGTATAAATTCGAGATTTCATGTGATCCATCCTGGAGTACACAGGTTGCTTCTATTGAGTTTTTTAACAATCCTACTTATGATATCATAAACGATAATCATCAATTGACTGTGACTCACAGAATAAGTCCTAGATACCCAATTCTAATTACAATTACTCGAAAAGATGGATGTGTTTATAGACTCACCCTAAATGATCATCCTTATTCTAGTACAACTTTACAAATTAATCCATGTACTAATAACCAAACTGTAATGGGTTGCGTAGATAAGCCTTATATCACTCATAACTGTATTGGAGGAGGAACAATTTATTTAGATGTGCTATTCAATGGAGGTGTAGGGGCTACAAGCTCAGTAAAGGAATTTTGGAACTTTGGAACTTCAACATGGGATCCATATACGACAGCTATAAACGCTTCTTATTTGGACAGACTAATTAGGTGGACTTTAGTTTATCCAGTTGGAAGTAATTGTATAAGCAAAACTTTATATTATTTTGAAACTTGTTATAAATGTGTTGAGCCATGATAAATAGATATGAATTCTTTTTAACTACTAAATGTCTAGATTTACAAGGCTTCACAAATAAAATTTGTTTGCCTAAAAAAATATTATGTCTAGATAATCCTACAGACTCATTTATTGCAGAATGTGAAAAGTTATACTGCAATATAAAAAAAGTATTCCATCCTCAATTTTGTCAGCCTTTTATTAAAGGAGAAAAATTTATGATACAGACATTATTCAAAGATTGGTATAATCCAGATCCTTTGAATCCTGTAGCTGGATGGGGAACAGCATTTAATGTTGTATTATGTACCCCTACTGGAGACATTACAGATATGAATGCTTTTGTTAGTAGGCATTATGTTTGTCATAATGGATTTAATTCTTATCAAGTATTAGAAATTGATACCTCTTTACCAAATTTCCCAGATTGTTTCAATTTGAAATTCTTTTCAGTTGACACAAATAATGTAGTTAAATCTGAGAGATGTTCTCAAGCAATGTGCAAAGCAGAAGATTGTACTAATGTAATAACATTAGAAAGCTGTGACTCAGATTATGATTGTTATGGAAATTTTTATGGTGACCCCAAATGTGAAAACGGTTTTAAGTTTTCAAATAAGATTTGGACTTATGGACATATTGCCAAAGGATTCCCAATTATAGAAAAATCAATTTCTGGAACTACAATTATAGAAACTAAGGTTTTGAATTTTTTGAAATTGACTCCTCAATATTTTATTGATTTTTTGAGTAATCAAATTTTCTCAAATAAGATTATAAAAATTAATAATATATCAATAAATAGTGATAAATTTGTATTAAATTCAAAACTAGATTTAAAAGGAGTTTACTCGTTTGAAGCAATTTGGGAGACTCCATGTGAAAATAAAAACTGTTAAGATGGAAGTAATTATAAATCATAGATTAGCAACATCACCAATTTCAATTTCAAAAGAAATTTGGGATAATGAAAAAGATAGACAAGTTTATCTAGATCAAGGTTGGTTTGAGGTTAAGGATCTAGAAAAACTAGATAAAGTAAATAATAGAAAAGTGTCTATAAAAAAGATAGAAGATAAAGACAAAAATTTAGAGGGGTAAAATTTAATAATTAAAATTTTAATTTATGTATCATTTATTTTTATGTCCTCCAATTCAATGTAATGGGTCTCCCGAGGAAATAGCCCCATCATATTTTGATCCTTGCGCTCCTGAATCTAGAGGGTGTTGCTTCAAGGGGATGTATGCTGCTTTGTGTAGTTATGCTCCAACTGATGTAATGTCCCCAAGCGTTATAGGAACAGATTCAGCAAGTGGCAAAATTCGTAGGCTACCATTTACGAAAGTGCTTCCAGACACACCAACACAAGAAACTGAAACAGACTATGACGGGTGTTTTAATGACAGAGTAGTAAAGACTTCCAGAGTTTTTAATTTAGAATCAAAAGCTTTTAAAGCAAACCATTCCGATGATGAATTTTGGTTAAAATTCTGTAATCAAGCAAATAATTCAAGAATAACTTTTATCCCTGAAGATGAGGACGGTTTTAAATACCTTAGACAAGAATGGGTCACCTTCATTAAAAATGGAGCTACTGGAACAGCACCAACAAGTCCTTTGGGATTTAATGCAAGTTTACTAATCCCTCCTTATCTTGATAGAGGTGATGGAAAAGGAAAATGCAAATGGGTAACACAAATCAAGATTGATTATGATTGTGTTTTGGTAGGTGTTTTGATTCCTTCATTTTCAACAATCGTCTAATGACTGCAAGGATTTTAGAATGTATAAATAAATTAGGGGCTGATAACAGTATCAGCTCCTATCTTTTTGATGCCTTAGGAGCAAAAAAATCTAAGAAGGTTTTGAGCAAAGAGGAGCAAGTATTTGTTCAAGCTATTCGGCATAATTTAAGATTAGATAATCTTGATATTTTGCGAGAGAATAGACCTTCTGAGCCCGAGTACATTCTAAAATATAGAAATGATAATCTACGACAAATTACAATTGAGAATTCTGAAAAATTTATTGCAGAATTAGTAAATACTTTTAATAATTCTGGTTTTACTCTACAAGATGCTTCTGATAAGCTGAAAGACTATTTGAATGGTAAAAATTTTTATTATAATTACCAAAAAATAGACTTTATAAATTGGGTAAATTCTTGTTTAATCCCTTATGCTCAAATAGACCCGAATTCTTGTATTATCCATGTTCCGCACGATGTAAATAATAAACTTGTATTTGAACATTTAATAATCCCTTTTAATAAGTACAAAGTAGAGGAAGACTTCGCTATTTTTAAAGTAGGAAAAAGAAAATACGAACTAGGAGCTACTATTGTTGAAAAAGATGAATACTATATTTGCACAAAAGATAAATGGTCAAAGACTAGCTATACAAAAGATTTTGAAGGTAAAATTACTCAAACTATAGTTGATTTTTACTCTCATCATTATGAAGATTTACCTATAAGCTATATGTATGGAGTAGTTTCCATAGATCCAAAAACTAATAAAAAATTTAAAGAAACACGCTCCCATGCTGCTTATATTTGGGCTGATGAGGCTTTAGTACAATTAAGCGAAAATCAGGCTATTAATGTTAAAGCTGGGTTCCCTATTCTTAAGATAGTAGGGGCTACAATTAAATGTGTGAAGTGCAACGGTGAAGAACAAATTAAAAATGATAAAGGAGAATTTATAGAATGTCCAGCCTGTGATGGTAAAGGAAAAATTATGACTCCTGGACCATTGGAGGTTTTAAACTTAACTAAAACTATTGAGGATAATTCTGATAAAGGCACTACGGATGCAAGTTGGTTAAGTCCAGATGTTTCTATCATTAAAAATGGATTTGAAAGATTTGTATATTTCTATGAGCAATCTAAAAGAGCAAATGGAATTGATGTTTTATTAAATCTAAATGAATCTGGTGCAGCAATGGACACTAGATTAGAATTTCTTAAATCTAGGCTATCCATTGAAATAATGGACTTGATTGATTGCTTAGAGACTTCTTTAACAATCATAGAATCTGAATTAAATTTTAATACTAAAAAAACAATTCCAAAATATAGTATTCCGTCTGAAATAAAAATTCAAAATAGATCTGTTTTTATTCAGAACATCAATAATGCTGTAGGAATTGAACGTAAAATTGCTGTACAGGATTATTATAATTTTAT
>OBID01000653.1_pt1 | contig 13619 bp, 9 predicted proteins | sample 1519781 | NCBI WGS metagenome assembly OBID01 (sample SAMEA3991478, study PRJEB22521) | metagenome | biome: anthropogenic terrestrial biome; feature: sewage plant; material: sludge | place: Sweden | collected 2012-09-26 | reverse complement strand
GGTGCACGTATACGGACGTCTGTTCACCCTGTCAATGATTTTGAGATAGGTTCTAGCCCGGGATTTTGTGTGGACGCGTCAACACGGGGAGCCGCCTTTCGAGCGTTGTCGGCGGTGGCAGGCCGCAGGCAGTGGGGGCAGAGTGTGGGGGATAGCCAGCTGTGACCTTACGCCTTCTAGCCGGCAATAGCAAAGATCGGCTGTGACCCAGAGTCTGCCACTGTGCGCGTGGTGCTGTGGGAGGGCACGTTGGACTTAGGCTGTTAGGTGGAGGTCCATGCCCGAGCCGGAGATTGGAGGAGTCGTTTTACCGGGCAAGTCACTAGGGCTATCGTCCGAAATGGAAGGCAACGCCGAACATGAAGAGGTTGGCGCGGTAGTCAGCCGTGATGTTGCTGCGACTGAAGCTGAAATGGGCGAAATTGTACTTGTATTCAATGAAGGGCGCGATCTTCGGTGTCACGAAATATTTGATGCCGGCTAGCACGTTAAAGCTCGGGGCGAACGACGCTTCCGGCCTGAAGTTTCCATCCGAAAGATTCCCCATGTTGAGGCCGATGCCGAGACCTGCATAGGGCTCAACTTTGTATTGATAGCCGGTGACGCGGACGAGTGCGTTAAACGCGAGCGAATGCACCAAGAGGTCAGCGCCGACGACTTTTTGCGACAGGAAGCGATTGGTGGAGGCGGGGATGTTTTGCTGTTTAACGTCGGGCGCCGATCGATACATGTCGACTTCGAGGCCGAACCAATTGAAGCCGCGATCGTCGAAATAGTGGCCGAATTTCGCGCCATAAGCCAGATTGTTCGCGAGATCGATTTTGCCGACGTCCGTGGTATCGAGGGTGGCGATATTCGGCCCAATGGCGAATGCAGCATAGTTTTCGGCATGACCAAGCGAGGGGAGGCAAAGCACCACGATTCCTAACAAAACCGCTAACTTCCTACGAAACATACACCCTCCACCATGAACGAAACGTCTGCCTGCCGCCTGTCGCTGGTGCTACTCTAACGGGCTTGATGCGGGGTGGCAAGAGAGAAGTGTGTCTCAAGGCTGGCTGCAGGACGACTCGCTTCGATGCAGTAACGTCGGTCGCAAGCAGAACCCGCGCCATGGCGATTGATCCCAGGACCAGTTGAGTAACGCATACTCGGTATGGGTCATGCGATTGTCGATCACGCGCCCGAACCCGCCGACCCGCAAGGAGAACCCGGCCGGCAGCAAAAAATCGCGCAAGAGGCCGAACTCCGTGAAGTTTCCGGCGTAGTAGGCCGGGTCGCCCTGTTCATTCACGAAATGCTCGCCTCGCCAAATCGTGACGTACGGCCGCCAGCCGTCCAGATCCACACCTGCCGTCAGTTGGTAGCCCCGGCCGCGAACGATCGGCGCTCCGCTCTGGGTCGGCTCGTTTTGGCTGGTGAGATACAGCGCCATCACGTCGATTTCACGAAACCACGACAGGGCGGACGAGTAGCGATTGGGCTGGAACGTGAATTGCGGTCCGACGGCCGTCAGGAAATTGTTCGAGGCCGGCCGGTCCCTCGGCAGGCCGGCTCCGAAAAACGTGCGTGATTCCGAGTACTGGGCCCCGCCGCTGTGTGTCCAGTAGACTTGGCCGTTTAAGGAAAAGAATCCGGCGCTCGCGCGCCCTGCGTATCCCACGTCGAATCGCTCCGCCTTTTGAAACGTCTCGATCTGGTTCCAGTTGATGAATAGATCCTGCTGGTAATGTTCCCGGTTCACCAGGAGCTGGAACCCTTGTTCGAGAGGGCGTGAAAACAGGGAGGCATCGTTGAACAGGGCATCCACAAAGGGGTGGTTGCGCTTGATCGTGCCGGCAATCAGCGACACCGCCGGCCAGAGTTCATACTCCGCCGACAGGATCGGCTGTACCGTGTGGAATCGCTGCGTATCCCCGACGGGTAACCCCGCAAAGACGCCGATATCCAGATTCAACCTGGACGAAGGGCTGTATCTGAGCACAGGCGCAAGGTATTGACCGGCGAGCGTACTGTTCGCGACCGGTCGCCCTCCGATTTCCAGGAGGCCGGAATAGCCGATGTTATACACATAGGTCAGGGTGTCGAGTTTGGCCGTAAACCGAGGCGTGGGATCTGAAGGCTCGGTGGCGGCCGGGTTGCTCTGCGTGGGGAACAGGTCTCTCATGAACCGACCATTTGCGGTATCCCAGTTCCAATTGAAGACGAGATATTGCTGGTTCACCCATTTGGTCCCTTGCGGGATAAATTCATTGACCGCATTGCGCAGGCGCCTCGCTTGCACCCCGAACTCGATGGAGGCATTCTCCCCGAGCGCATACACTTTGGAGAGCCCCACTTCCATGAAATTTCCTGCGACGAATTCAGGGTCACCCTGTTGTCCGAGGAAGTTCACGCCGCGCCAGAATCCTATGCGCGGCCGCCAGCCTGCGATATCCAGCCAGGCTTGAACGTCGTAGCCGCGTCCCTGATCATAGGGGGTGGCGCGAGCCGCTTGATTAAAGCTGTTGAGATACGTCAGCCGGATGCCGAGTTCATTCCACCATCGGAGGGAACTGAAGTACCGTGCCGGTTTGAAAACGAGTTCGGGGCCGAACGCGGTCACCAGATTGTTGCCGGTATTGAAGGAGCGATCGAGTTTGAGAAGGGCTTGGCCGTGATGGACCCAGTGAGCCTGCCCATTGAAGCGAAAGAGGCCGGCTCGAAGTTGTCCCGCATAACCCACATCGTATCGATTGGTGGCGGAGCCGCGGAAGGCCTGCTCCCAGTTGATAAACAGGTCTTGTCGGTAATACTCTGAGTTCACCGTCACTTGCGCACCCTGTTCGATCGGTCGCACAAACCGGTTGGCGTTGTCGAAGACCGCGTCGTGAAAGTCCCGGTGCGGGACCGAAAGGGTGCCGAGCAGCGCCTTGATTTCTTCAGTGGGGCGATATTGAAGGCGGACGATCGGCCGGACTTGCGACACTTCCGTGTCATGGCCGTACGGCATATTGGCGAACACTCCAAGGTCCAAGTCTACGGAGGACAGCAGGCGTTTCCGCACATACACGTTCAGCAGATTGCCCATCAGGGTCGTATCCCGGCCCAGACCATTCGTGAACGTGTTGTCCTCGAGCCCTTGTTTTTCAAGGTTCAGGAGGAAGGTTGTGGTTTCGACATGCAGGTCAAGCGTGTGTGGGGCGGAGGCGGAATCCCCTGTGCTGTCCCCTGAGGCTGGGAGTGTGTCAAACAGCGCCAGGAGCGTCCAAACGACGATCAGTGGAAGCGCGCGCCATGTGAGGGAGGTGGGCTGAAACACAATGGGAGCGGATCATAAGTGGGAGCGGTGTGAAACGTCAACGTTCGGGAACCCTGCAGGGAAGGTTCTCATTGAATGCCGCCAGGCAGGGAGCGCGTGAGTCCAGGCGTGTCGAAGACCGGGCTGGCAGAGGGAATAGGGTCATGAGCCGAATTGCAGTGATCGGAGCGGGCTACTGGGGCAAGAACTTGATCCGGAATTTCGCCGAACTTCAGGCGCTCGGGGCTATTTGCGATACCGACGAGAGGGTGCTTCCATATTTCACGCAGCACTATCCGGAATGTGTCACAACAGTCTCACCATCCGATGTGCTCGGGGACCGCACAATCGATGCGGTGGCCATCGCAACTCCCGCAGAAACCCACGGCCGGTTGGTCAGGGATGCGCTTCTGGCGGGGAAGGATGTATTCGTCGAGAAACCCCTGTGCCTCACCCTTGAAGGCGGCCGAGAATTGGTCGCGCTCGCAGCGGCCCAGGGGCGGGTACTGATGGTGGGGCATTTGCTCTGGTATCACCCCGCGGTGCTCACGCTGAGGCAGCTGATTGCCCAAGGGGAACTGGGGCGCATCCAATACATCTACTCCAATAGATTGAACCTGGGACGGGTTCGAAAAGAAGAAAATATCCTCTGGTCGTTTGCGCCTCACGATCTGTCGGTGATTCTTGGGCTCCTCAACGAGATGCCGGAGACGGTCCATGCTCAGGGCGGCAACTACTTGCAGCCACGGATTGCCGATGTCACCGTCAGCCTGCTGTCCTTTCCCAGTGGAGTAAAAGCGCACGTCTTTGTCTCCTGGCTGCACCCGTACAAAGAACAGAAGTTGATCGTGGTGGGCAATCAAAAGATGGCTGTCTTCGACGATATGGAGCCTGAACATAAGTTGCTGCTCTATCCCCACTCCATCGGATGGAAAGATCAACTCCCTGTGCCCACAAAAATGGACGCTGAGGTTGTGCCCGTGACTCACGAGGAACCGTTGCGGGCCGAATGTGCGCATTTCCTCGACTGCGTGAAGACACGGAGCACGCCCAGAACTGATGGGAGTGAAGCCCTGCGGGTATTGCAGGTGTTACAGCTGTGCCAGAAATCGCTCGAAACCGGGCAGGTGATGCGACGCACGCCTGAGACCGGTTCGCCCAGGCTTCCCTATATGGCTCATAAATCAGCGTTCATCGATGAGGGGGCTGAGATCGGTGCGGGAACGCAAATCTGGCATGTGTCGCATGTGATGCGTGGGGCGAAAATCGGGAAGAATTGTCGTATCGGTCAAAATGTCGTGATCGGCCCGAACACGACCATCGGAGATGGAGTCAAGATCCAGAACAACGTGTCGGTGTATGAAGGGGTGACCCTGGAAGACGCGGTGTTTTGCGGGCCATCAGTAGTGTTTACGAATGTGCTCAATCCGCGCAGTGAAGTACCTCGCATGAACGAGATCAAGCCGACGCTGATTCGGAGTGGCGCGAGTTTGGGTGCGAATTGCACGGTGGTGTGCGGAGTGACCGTCGGCCGGTATGCGTTCGTCGGTGCCGGTGCCGTGGTTACGAGCGACGTTGACGCGCATGCACTGGTCGTTGGAAATCCTGCCCGCCGCACGGGCTGGATGTGTCAATGTGGCGTGCAACTCAAGGACGCCCGAGGGCAGCTCACATGTCATGTCTGTCAACGGCGCTATCGCAAAGGTCGTGATGGGCTGGCGGAAGAATGGTAAGCTCGCGGCAACTCGGTGTCGCTCCTCACGCGGCTCATGATCGCGGCGAGGGACCGGCCAAGAGCGGTCTACACGTCGGCACAACCCTGTCCGCCGTCATTGTGCTGCAAATCATGAGCGCCTTCGGCATCCAATGGTATACCGTCGCGCATCTGGGCGTCGGTGCCCAAGCCGATGCACTCTATGCCGGGGGCACGTTGCCGCAGATTGCGACCGCGTTCCTCATGGAGCCGCTCGGATTCGTCTTAATCCCGTTCCTCTCGTCGAAGACGGAGGCCGATCGGGACCGGGCCGGTTGGCCGCTGCTGTGCGCCATCGCGGCGGTCTCGTCGATAGTCGCCCTCCTGTTATTTCTGGTCGCGCCGATCGCCGTCCCGCTTCTTGCGCCCGGGCTGGCTGCATCCACTGCTGCGCTCACGGTAGAGTTGGCTCAGATTCAGGCGGTGGGCGTGATAGGGGCCGGTTGTGGAATCGTGCTGATGAGTCTCTCCCAGGCGAAGGGTCGTTTTGTCTGGCCGGCCTTGACGGTCCTGCTCTGCACATGTGGAGGATGGGGGCTGCTCGTGGTCGGGCTGGATCGATGGGGAGTGCAGCTGGCTGCCTGGGTACAAGTCGCGATCGTTACCGGCCCTGTGTTGCTGCAATTGCCGGTGCTTGCCGGGGTGGCACAGGGTCCTCTCGCCGATATTCCGTTGCTCTCGAAGGATGTGTGGAGGCGGATGCGGCCGCTTGTCGCCGGTGCTTCGTACCACCGCACAGGGTTTGTCGTCGATCGGTTTTTTGCCTCGCTTCTCGCCCCTGGAAGCATCGCCGTTTTGGACCTGGTGCTGCGGGTTCATTCGGCAATAGGAAGAGTGCTCAATCATGGTGTGGTCGCTCCGATCGTTCCCCGGTTGGCTCGACTGGCGAGCGAAAAATCCTGGTATTCGTTCAATGCGTTATGGAGCGAACGCGTGTGGTGGATGGGATGGTTGAGTGGAGGGGTGGTGCTTGTGCTTTTCCTCGGGGCGTTCGCCGTGCACCGCTTGGATCTGTTGGATCAGTTGAGCCGCGACGGCACATTGCAGGCCGGTGATCTGACAAGGATGTGGGTCATCCTGATGAGTTGTTCCGGGGTTGTGCTGGCGGGCGGCATCAATCACATATTGGTGAACGCCTTTTATACCCAGGGCGACATGACGACTCCCGCGAAGATTGAGGCGCTGACCTACACGGTGGGATTGATTCTGAAAGGGGTCGGGGCCTGGCTTGCCGGTCTGGTTGGAGTCGCGACCGCGATCAGTGTCTACTATCTATTGAATAGCGTCATGCTCGGAGCTGTGTTGAGGAGACGTGCTGTGGCACAGCTTCAGGAACAGCCTGCGATCCAGGGCAACCCCCTCATGCCCGGAGAACTCCGTTAGGTCACTATGTGTGGAATCTGTGGTGTTGTCAGGCCAGCAGTCGATCACGCCCTTTCGGAAACGATCGACCGAATGGCTCGCGCCCTGCACCACCGGGGGCCGGATGGGTCAGGAAAGTGGGTTGATTCAACGGGAACAGTTGGGCTGGGACATGCGCGCCTGGCAGTGATCGATCCGGCCGGAGGACAGCAACCCATGGGTTCGGCCGACGAGCGCTACGTCATGGTCTATAACGGTGAAATTTATAATTTCCACAGTCTCCGGGAGGAGCTTGAACAGGTTGGAAAAAGGTTTCGCACGCAGTCCGATACGGAAGTGCTCCTCGAAGCGTACGGCTATTGGGGGGCCACCTGCCTGTCGAAGTTCCACGGCATGTTTGCGCTGGCGGTGTATGACACGATGGAGAACGAGCTGTTTCTTGCAAGAGACCGAACCGGAATCAAGCCCTTGTACTATGCCACGCTCGACGGGGCATTCTGCTTTGCATCGGAGATCAAAGCGCTCCAAGAGCTGAGCGCTCGGTCGCTTACGTTGAATTATGCCTCCCTCGTCGATTTTCTCCTGCTCAGCTATACCGTTCCGCCGCGCACGTTCTTCTCGGAAATCCATGAAGTCGAGCCCGGGTCGTGGTTGCGTGTCACGAGGCGGGGGATTGAGCGTGGGACATACTGGACGTGGAAGCGGGAGCCGGCCGATTGGAGCGAACCGGTTTCTCTTGAAGCCGGCCGCCGCGCCATTTTGGAAAGCCTGAGCGAACAGCTCGTCGCAGACGTGCCGATCGGGGCGTTTTTAAGCGGAGGAATTGATTCGTCCCTTCTGCTCGCGATGCTCGTCAACGATCTCGGGCGAAAGGTTCCATCGTTCACGGTTGCGTTCGGTGAGACCTCCTATGACGAATCCCCCTATGCGGCCATGGTGGCTCGACATTTGCGAACAGATCATCATGAGATCCGTGTGCCGGTCGGACAGGGAAGTCTTGCGTTGATCGACGAGGTGCTTTCGCAATTCGATCAACCATTCGGGGACTCATCCGCCGTTCCCTCCTACTTGATGTGTCGAGCCGTCAGACCGTTTGTCAAAGTGGTGATAGGAGGAGACGGTGGTGATGAGATGTTCGGGGGGTATCCCCGCTATGGTTACGCGGATTTCGCCAGGACATTGGGCCGGGCGCCGACCTGGACTCTGCGGGCAATGCTCCTCTTATCTCACGCGGTTTCGCGGGTCTCGCCCTCTGAGCGGGTGCGACAAGTTCAGAGATTGTTACGGGCTGCGGATGCGTCCGGCAATGAGCGACTTCTGGCCTTGTCCTGTTATCTGTTCCCCGAAGAATTACAGGGCATGCTGACTCCTTCCGCAAGGCAGAAGACCGCTGATTATGTTCCTATGCTCATGGGAGCCGGCGACCGCTCAAGGGGAATCGGTGGCGCGGATTTCATCGATGCCACGATGAACACGGCCTTGCCAGGCGACTATTTGAGAAAAGTCGACATGATGAGCAGTGCCCATGGCCTGGAAGTTCGCATTCCATTCCTTGGAGAATCGGTGTTGGCCTGTTCGGCTCGGATCCCGAAGCGCTGGAAGTATTCGGTCGGGGAGAACAAACGGCTCCTCCGGAAACTTGCCGAACGCTATTTGCCGCCGGCGATCTGTCGCAGGCCCAAAGCGGGGTTCGGCTTTCCGTTCGATGCCTGGCTGGGGGACCAGGGCCGTCGCGAGCTCCATCATCAACTGTGTTCACCGACGGCACGCGTCAGAGATATTGTGTCTGCCGGTTACCTAGAGCGATTGCTCCGGTGCTTTGTCGAGCAACGGTGGGACGACCTTCGGATCAGCAGATACAACTTGTATCAACGGGTCTATTGCCTCTGGGCCCTGGAGCGATGGCTGCAACGGTGGAGCCCGAATCTGTGAGTGACGTTCATTGGCAGTCAGTCTCGACGGAACAGATGAAAAGGCTGTGAAAGCGATGACTCCAGGCTCGCATCGCGCGTCACTGTCCGTGATGGTGGTGACCGTGTTGCTGTCCCTGTTGGCCTGCGGCACGTTCCTGGAAATCGGCCTGAGGCTGCTGCCGGTCAGCGAAGGGTTCCGTGCTCTGGCTGTCAACGATGCGAACCCGATTTACCGCTACGCGCCGAACCGCACGGCCGTGTGGTCCAAAGGCTGGAATTTTTCCATTACGAATCGTGTGCGAACCAACAATCTGGGGTTCATTTCCGAGGTGGACTACGATCCGAAACATGCCACTCCGTTGCTGGCGATCGTCGGAGACAGCTACATCGAAGCAGCCATGGTTCCGTCCGATCAAACGGCGGCGGCGCGCTTGAGGCGTGACATTGGAGCGAGAGGGGCTGTGTATAGTTTCGGCGCATCCGGATCGGCGCTGAGTCAATACTTGGCCTATGCGAACTATGTCAAAGACGTCTTTCGACCCGACGGTCTCGTGGTGACCGTGGTCGGGAACGATTTTGACGAAAGCCTGCTGCGATACAAGCAGGTGCCGGGGTTTCACTACTTTTCGCAGAATGGGACCGCCGAGATGCAGCTCATCCGGCTCGACCGCGAAATTCCGCTGTGGAGGGATTATGTTGCGGCCTCTTCTTTGGCGATGTACGTCGTGGCTAATTTGGAAGTCGCGGGCCTGCTGGATCGGAGTCTGAAGCGGGTGAAGGGTTGGTTCGGTGCAGACCCCAAGCCGAACACGTACGTGGGGAATACCGCCGATCATGCCGATCCTGCGCGGATTGCCGATTCGAAAACCGCGGTGGATGCCTTCCTGAGGCAATTGCCGGATCGGGCGGGGCTGCCGGCGTCGACCATTCTCCTTGTCGTCGATGCTCCCAGGCCGGAGTTGTATGAGCCTGCTCGCCGCGATGCAGCCACGCGCAGTTATTTTGGGCTGATGCGCGCGTATTTGATGGACCGGGCCGTCGAGCAAGGGTTCGAGGTCGTGGATATGGAACGGGAGTTTCTGGAGGACTATTCCAGATCCGGCCGGCGTTTCGAACATCCTGACGATCATCATTGGAACAGCGTCGGACATGAGGTATTCGCTCGAGCCGTGAGGAAGTCGGCGGTCTACGAATCGGTTTTCGGAGGGGCTCGGCAGGAAGTAGGTGCGAAGTGAGCGGTATTGTCCCCGCAGTCTCCATGATGTGCCCGCAGGAACAAGTGAGTTCCAGCAAGGCGCTTCGTGTGTGTCATGTACTTCCCGGCCCCGCAGATTCGTCCAATATGATTTTCGCCAAGAATCAGATCCTTGCGCTATCCGAGGCCGGGGTGGAGTGCCGCTCGGTGTTTTTGCAATCACGGACGTCGCCTGTCGTGCTCGTTCGAGAGATCGTACGGCTGCGGAGAGAATTGGTGCAGTTTCACCCGCATCTCGTTCATGCGCACTACGGAACCGTGACGGCAGCGGTGTGCGCCCTTGTATCGCGGTGCCCGCTGGTGATCACGTACAGAGGTAGCGATCTGAATCCTGGTCCCGGGCTGTTTTCGCTTCGCTCCGCAGTCGGGAGATTGTTGTCTCAATGCGCCGCGCTGCGCGCGAGCCGGATGATGTGTGTCAGTACGCAGCTGAAAAATCGTTTGTGGTGGAAAAAAAGATTCGTGGCCGTTGTTCCCGGCGGCGTTGATCTGCAGCGATTCAGGCCGATGGCGAAAGCGGCTGCGCGTCTCCGCATGGGTTGGAAATCAAAGGAGAAGGTTGTCATATTTAATGCAGGATTCGACGCGACCCGGAAGCGATTGGACCTGGCCGAAGCTGCCATAGGGATGGCTCGTCGATGGTGCGATGACATCCGGTTGGAGGTCCTGGACGGTTCTGAAACGCAGGAACAGATCCCGTTCTATCTCAATGCGGCGGATTGTTTGCTCATGACCAGCGATTGGGAAGGTTCTCCGAACATGGTGAAGGAGGCCATCGCCTGCAATCTTCCGGTGGTGTCAGTCGATGTCGGTGATGTCAAAGAGCGGTTGGCTCATGTTCGGCCATCGAAGATTGTCGGTCGAGATCCGGTCGAGATTGGAAAGGCCTTGGCCGACATCTTGCTGCAGGCCGAGCGGTCCAATGGATACGAGGTCATTCAAGATCTCTCTTCCGAGCGTGTCGCTGAACGTGTCATGGCGGTGTATCGGGAAGCCGTTCGCAACATGTGCTGAAATATGTGAGGCGACGGGGTATGCTTTTTCAGTGACCCGACTGCTTAGAGAGCGAGATAGGCAACGTGGATTTTTACCTGCTTCTAACGGGCGTCACAATCGTGATTCTGCTTCTCGCCGGGCTTGTCTGGAGCAGAACCCGCCATCTCTCATTCCCGCTCGGCATCGGTCTGATCTATTACTGGTCCTTGTTCGGAGCCTGGTCCATCGTGCAAGACCGGCTCGGCGGCGAGAGCGGGAAACGGTACGACTATCTGGAAGCGAAATTGTTTCCGGTCATGCTCGATGAGCACTACCTGATGACATTGCTGCTCTATGCGGCGTTCATCATTCTGATCGAGATCGCGCTGCTCTTGTTTTTGAAGCCCGGGCCTCTCCCGGATGACACCTGGACGGCCCCGATCGATGTGTCCCATGGAGTCTTGCTTTGCCTGGCGGTGCTGTGCGGGATGGGCAGTTACGCGCTCATCCGCGAGCCCTTGGAAATGGCCGACGCCATGAACCTCTCCACCTACATGGTGACGCGAGGAGGATTGGGGGAATTGCCTCCCTATTTCACCATCCATCAGTTGTTGAGCCGCGGAGCGATGCTGTCAACCGCCATCGGGTTGAGCATTTTGAGCAGTGGCAGTGATGCTCGTCTGTTCGTCGGTTCAGGCGGATGGGCCGTACGGGCCGGATATCTGGCCGTTGCGGCCGGCCTCTTCTGGTTCGCGCTCATCCTGGGGAACAAGAATGAATTGCTGTTCGTTGGCATCGGAGGTGGCCTCCTGTACCTCGCCAATGCACGGCGTCCTCGATTGGTCGCGTTGACGCTCACCGGTGCGGTCGGCTTTGTCGGGTTATGGCTCGTCGACACGTTGCGCGGCTTGCCGCTGGCGGCGGTTGCGGGAGGCCTGCAGGATCTCGAGCCGACTCATTGGTTGGACGCCGCGCAGTTTGTCGCGTCAAGTAATGAAGCCTTCTCGGCTCATTTTTCCTTGTACGGAGCGCTGGCTCTCAACGTGCCGCTGACCTATGGAGAGAGTGTGCTCAGCATGCTCGCCTCGGTGATTCCACGATTTGCATGGCCGAACCGGCCGCCGGATATCTATCTGCACTATGCCGATAGTATCGGGGTCGCTGAAGGACAGGGCTTTACCATTCATCATGCGACAGGGTGGTATCTCAACTTCGGCGTGCTTGGAATTCTGGTCGGAGCGCTGCTTTGGGGATGGGTGTGGGCCAGATGTTCTGTCGATATCCATCGTGCCGGCCCGCACCAATCGCGATTTTGGATGTTGTGGGAACGCGTGCTGCCCTGGATGTTCGTGGCCAGTATCCCCATGCTGATCAGGGCTGGATTGGAAGGGTATAAGGCGCTTCTCGTCGAAGCCTTCTTGCTTCCCACGGTCATTCTGCTCCTGGCGTCGACCGACGGAAAGGTCTGCCGTATGCTCCGTCTGAATCCCACCCGCCGTACGCCGCTTCTTGCGGAGTGAAAGAGTCGCGGATGAGTGACGCATCGCACCCTGCCGTGACCGTCCTGGTTCCATGCCGCAATGAGGAGCGGTTTATCGGCGCGTGTCTCGACTCGATCCTCAAGAACGATTATCCGAAGGAGCGCCTCGAAATCCTGGTCATCGACGGCATGAGCCAGGATGAGACGCGATCGATTGTGTCCCGTTACGTGACGCAATATCCATCGATCAGACTGGTGGACAATATTCAATTGATCACTCCCTGTGCGTTTAATGTCGGAATTGCGGAATCGCGCGGGGATATCATCATGATCATGGGGGCCCATGCGGAGTATTCCTCTACCTACATTTCGAGGCTAGTTGACTGGCTCACGCGGAGCGGGGCGGACAATGTCGGCGGCGTGTGCATGACCCTGCCCGCGAATGACAGTCCCGTGGCGCGCGCGATTGCCCGGGGCCTCTCGCACCCGTTCGGTGTGGGAACGTCGTATTTCCGAATCGGGACCTCCACGCCGCGATGGGTCGATACGGTGTTCGGTGGCTGTTACAGGAAAGACGTCTTCACACGAATCGGGTTGTTCGATGAGCAACTCATCAGAAATCAGGACGATGAATTCAATCACCGATTGATCGCTCGCGGGGGGCGGATTTTGTTGGTCCCGGACGTGGTCTCCTACTATTATCCCCGGTCGTCGCTCGTGCAGCTTTGGAGAATGTTTTATCAGTATGGATATTTCAAACCGTTAGTCGCCCTGAAGCTCGGCAGGATCGGTACCGCCCGGCAAGTGGTGCCCATGGTGTGTCTGGGGTTGCTCGTCGGCCTCTCCGTCGCCTCGTTCGGTTCCCACGCCTCCAGATTCATGCTCGTGCTGCTGGTCGCCCTATACCTGTCGGCAGATTTTGCCGTCTCGTTTGCGGTAGGATTATCGAGCGGTCTTCGTTGCGCCGGGTGGCTGATGCTGGTCTTTCCGACCCTCCATGTCAGTTACGGCATGGGCTATATGCGCGGGATATTCGATTTTGTGATCCGTCGGAAGCGGCCCGATATCGCCGTGAACACGATCCCACTGTCCAGATGATGCCTGTGGAACTGTCACAGAAGAAATGTACGACCGATGCTGCGGATCTCGAACGGGAAGCGGCTCGGATTCGGGACGCCTATGCGCGCCGTACGACCGGCTCGTGTGCCGGGCTGTATTCCTTCTTCAATCGCGGCAACCTGTTCATGCTTCAGGAGCGGGAGCGCCGTGTCCTGTCCATCCTGGAACGGGCCGGTTGGTCGTCGCTTCAGGCCGTTCGCATTCTTGACGTGGGGTGTGGCGCAGGGTTCTGGATTCGAGATCTCATTCGTTGGGGCGCCGACCCACGACACATCACCGGCGTGGATCTTCTGGAGCAACGTGTTGAGGAAGCCCGATGCCTGAGTCCGGAGGGGGTGGCCATTCATTGTCGGAATGCGGCCGCACTCGAATTTCCCGATGAAAGCTTCGACCTCATCATCCAGTCTACGGTGTTTACGTCCATTCTGAACCGGGACGTAAGATCGGAAGAGCACACGTCTGAACTCCAGTCACATTACTCG
>OBID01000651.1_pt1 | contig 13656 bp, 10 predicted proteins | sample 1519781 | NCBI WGS metagenome assembly OBID01 (sample SAMEA3991478, study PRJEB22521) | metagenome | biome: anthropogenic terrestrial biome; feature: sewage plant; material: sludge | place: Sweden | collected 2012-09-26 | reverse complement strand
ACCACCTGCATATATTAAAAAAATTCGTACCAAAAGTGATTTACAGCAAATCCTCCCAGGCTGAATTAATCCATGAAATACTTGATGCATCATGCGAATCATAGCCGGTGAGCTAAAAGGCCGAAGGCTGGATCCTCCAGCAAAATCATGGCCTACCAGGCCTACTACTGACTTTGCCAGGGAAGGCCTGTTCAATATACTCCAGAATAGAATAGATTTTGAAGAATTGAATGCACTTGATTTGTTTGGAGGTAGCGGAAGCCATTCTTTTGAATTGATCAGCAGGGGTTGCCCTACGGTCACTTATGTGGATAATTTTAAAGGCTGCCTGGAGTTTGTTAAGGCCAAAACCAAAGAGTGGAAAGTAGAGGAGCATATCACCATTGTGGCAGATGATGTATTGAGGTTTATCAGGAGCGGTCATCAAAAGTATAATTACATATTTGCCGGCCCGCCATACCCCCTTCGGGAGCTAGGTCAGATACCACAGTTAATATTCGATAATGACTTGTTGGAAGAACACGGCTTATTTATCCTCGAGCACAATTTTAAATATGATTTTACCGGACATCCAAGGTTCAAAGAAATCAGGAAATATGGATCCACTTTGTTTTCATTTTTTGGATAAATTTTGATTGATCACTATTTGAAATGTGAAAGTGATATTTTTCTCAATAACTGGAACATTTAGACTTTTAAATGAAGTTGGGATCACGGCTGAATAAAAGGATACTGTATGAGCAATTTCAGCATTCTCAAATAGGTATCTACGTTTAATCGTAACTTTGCAATCTTTTTTATGATCAAAGAACAATTACAGTCCGAGCTAAGTGAAGCAATATCAATGCTTTATAACGTATCTATCGACAGCAAGGGATTGTTGGTGGTGCCCACTAAAAAGGAGTTTAAAGGAGATTACACGTTGACAGTATTTCCTATAGCAGGAAGAATAAAAAAGGCACCTCCACTTGCAGCAGCTGAGATAGGCGAAAAATTAATAGAGCTCCACCTCATTGAGTCGTATGAAGTTGTTCAGGGGTTTCTCAATATGAAGCTCAACGAAGTGCGCTGGATCGAGACTTTAAAAAACATATACGAAAACGAAACCTTTGGGGCAGGACAGCCTAAAAATGAAAAAGTCCTGGTTGAGTTTTGTTCGCCCAATACCAATAAACCACTTCATTTGGGACATATCCGCAATATGCTATTGGGAGATGCGACGGCGCGGATATTGGATGAGGCTGGTTATGAAGTAAAAAGGATACAAGTGATTAATGATCGTGGAATAGCTATCTGCAAATCCATGCTGGCCTGGCAAAGATGGGCCAGTGGAGCTACCCCGGAAAGCGCAGGCATCAAAGGAGACCATTTTGTAGGGGATTATTATGTCCTGTTTGAAAAAGAATTTGGTAAGGAATACAAAGCCTGGCAATCTTCTGAGCAAGGTAAAACCGAGTATGGTGATCGTAAGGATCAGGCTATGTCTGAAGAAGTTTTTTTTAAAGAATTCAAAAACCAATATTTTAATAAGTATAGCTCACTCGGTATTGAAGCCAGAGAGATGTTAATCAAATGGGAAAAGCATGATCCATCGACATTGACCCTCTGGAAGACTATGAACGGATGGGTATTTGATGGGTTTCAAAAGACCTATGATCAGTTGGATATCCACTTTGATCATACGGACTACGAGTCCATCACCTATCTTTTGGGCAAAGAAACAGTCCAGAGAGGGCTCGACCAGCATGTTTTTTATGCCAAACCGGATCATTCGGTATGGATAGATCTATCGGATATCGGAATGGATCAAAAAATTGTGTTGCGTAGCGATGGCACTTCGGTTTATATCACTCAGGATATGGGCACTGCCCAGATGCGATATGAGAAATTTAAAATGGATCGACTGATCTATGTAGTGGCAGATGAACAAGACTACCATTTTAAAGTGCTATTTGAAATCATGAAACGATTCAAGGAGCCTTATGCGGCGGGACTTTTTCACCTCTCTTATGGTATGGTAGAGCTCCCTGAAGGCAAAATGAAATCACGCGAAGGGACGGTAGTAGATGCAGATGACCTGATCAAAGAGATCCTGACCGAGGCTACTGAGACGGCTGTAGAAAGAGGAGATCTTGCTGATCAATCTCCGGAGGCTCAGCGACAAACAATAGAAGCTATTGCGATAGGTGCAATTAAGTTTTTTATGCTCAAGGTGCATGCTAAGAAGAGAATGGTTTTTAATCCCAAAGATTCTCTGGATTTACAAGGCCAGACTGGTCCATATATACAAAATGCTTATGTGAGGATCCAATCCATCCTGAGAAAATCTATAACACTTACTTACGAAAAATATAAATCTTATACAGACCTCAAGGAGGAAGAAAAAGAATTGATCTCCCTGATCGAAACCTATCCTGAGGTAGTGGCCAAAGCTGCAGAAAACTATGAGCCTTCAGAATTGGCCAATTATAGCTATAGTCTCGCCAAGGCATTTCATCGATTTTACCATGAGGTACCGATTTTGAGAGCTGATGATGAAGCTGCTTTGCAATTCAGGCTGGTATTGGCTAAAACTGTCGGGAGTATATTAAAAAAATCATTTGAATTACTGGGTATACCAATGCCTGAAAGAATGTAAGATCACAACAAAAATATGTCAGAATCACTAAACTTTATCGAAGAGATTATACAGCAGGATGTTGCAGAAAACAAACACCAGGGTAGGGTATTGACCCGCTTTCCACCTGAGCCCAATGGGTATCTGCACATTGGACATGCAAAATCCATTTGTCTCAATTTTGGTGTAGCTCAAAAGTTCGGTGGCAGGACTAATCTGCGTTTTGATGACACCAACCCTGAGAAAGAGGATATAGAGTATGTCGAATCTATCAAAGATGATATCAGGTGGCTGGGTTTTGAATGGGACAAAGAGCTGTATGCTTCCGATTATTTTGAACAACTTTATGCCTTTGCCGTGCAATTGATCAAAGATGGCAAAGCCTATGTGGATCACTCCTCAGCTGATGAGATAGCTCAACAAAAAGGTACTCCCACTGTGCCGGGTACACCCAGCCCATACCGTGACAGATCAGTCGATGAAAACCTGGAGCTATTTGAAAACATGAAAGCAGGTGTGTTTGAAGAAGGAGAATGTGTGCTCAGGGCCAAAGTAGATCTGGCTACACCTAATATGTTGCTGCGAGATCCGTTGATGTATCGTATCAAAAAGGATCACCATCATCGCACCGGAGACCAATGGGTCATCTATCCGATGTATGATTTTGCACATGGTCAGAGTGACAGTATAGAGCAGATTACGCACAGTATCTGCACTTTGGAGTTTGAAAATCATAGACCACTGTATGACTGGTTTATAGCACAATTGGGGATATTCCCTTCCCACCAGTATGAATTTGCCAGACTCAATCTCACCTATACAGTAATGAGCAAAAGAAAACTTTTGCAGTTGGTCCAGGAAGGTTTTGTGAAGGGGTGGGATGATCCACGGATGCCTACCATCACCGGTTTGAGAAGGAGAGGTTTTACTCCGGAGTCCATCAGAGATTTTGCAGATCGCATCGGTGTAGCAAAGAGAGAGAACATCATCGATGTGTCTTTGTTGGAGTTTTGCGTCCGTGAACACTTGAATAAAATTGCTTCCAGGTTTATGGTGGTGCAGGATCCGGTCAGATTAAGGATCCTCAACTATGAAGAAGGCAAAACTGAGATGATGCATATCGTGAATAATCCTGAAAACGAAGCTGCCGGAGCAAGGCTCATTCCATTCTGTAATGAGCTTTATGTAGAGCGGGATGACTATATGGAAATTCCCTCCAAAGGGTATTTTAGATTATATCCTGGTGGTATGGTCAGATTGAAAAATGGATATATCATCAAATGTGAACGAGGTGTATCTAATCCTCACACTGGCGAGCTCGAAGAGATCCAAGCCACCTATTTTCCTGAAAGCCGCAGTGGGCAGGATACCTCTGGACTGCAAGTAAAGGGAGTGATCCATTGGGTGAGTGCTGCTGAGGCAGTCAACGTAGAGCTGCGCATCTATGATCGTTTATTTACTGACGAATCTCCTGACGGTCATGAAGACAAAGATTTCAAAGAGTTTATCAATTCTGACTCTTTAAAAGTCATCCCTTATGCCAAAGCCGAGCCTAACATCATCAATGCTCAGCAGGGTGACCGATACCAATTTTTACGATCAGGCTATTATTGTCTGGATGCTGATAGCCGGCCGGGTCATTTGGTTTTTAATCGTACTGTGACGCTTAAGGATGCCTGGGCTAAAAAGAAATAACTACCTGCGCAGTTTAATTTGGTCATTTTGATTCCACAGGGGAGCCGGTTCTTGCTTTAATTACCGGATAATTTTAAGGTGCCTTATTTGGCAGGTGTAATCACAATGTTTCGAAACTCTATAGCTCCGTGATCTCCCTGGAAATAGATTGGACCGGGTTCGCCTTCGTTGCTATCCAATGCACCTCCCGTGATACCGGGTATTTCCTGATTTTGAATGATCATTTTACCATTGGCTATGACAGTGACCCTTCTTCCGATGAGGGTGATATCGTAGCTCTGCCATTCGCCAGGATCTTTGGCCACCATATCGCTTGGTTTGAGGAAGCCATAAAGTGCTCCAAGACCACCTAACCATGGTTCAGACCCTTTGCTGTCTTCAATCTGTACTTCATAGCGGCCCCGGAGATAAACTCCGCTGTTGCTACCTTTAGGATATCGAAATTCTACATGAAGCTTAAAATCTTTGAAGGTTTTATCTGTTCTGATATTGGCACCTGATTTGGCACTTTTAAGGACGCCACTTTCGACCATCCATTGATTGGTACCTAGCGCGGTCCATCCGGTTAAGTCCTTTCCATTGAAAAGGGTGATTGGTGGCCCCCAAACAGGTTGTTTTACAGTCCTGAGGGAAGGAGCTCTCACGCCGGTAAAAGGGTAGGTATTACCGTCCGGCATGGTCATTGTTCCTGATAATTTGTCTGCTTCTACCCGTCCATTCACTTTCAAATCCTTGTCTGTATTTTCCCATTGAGGAGGAATGGCAAAGTGAAACATTGCGCCTTCTACAAACACCTGAGAGATAGGTCTGGCACTACCCCCGCTGCCTACAAAATGTCCAACCAACGTACGGATGCCAGAATGATTGACTTCGAGCCAGGAGGGTATTACTTTACCATTACTTGTAATACTAAGATCCCATCGCCCTTCGATAGCTGAGGGTTGGGGTGTTTCGTGTTGTGCATTTATCGAGCTGCACCATACTACCAAAAAGAGTAAGAATGCAATGCTAAAGTAGAAGAAGAACGATGGTTTTTTCATGTTTTTTTTATATTTAAATGTAGGTATAATATGTGATTCGGTGCCGAGTTCCAACGGCATTTATAGATATGATCCACGAATCATGGCAGGCTAAAATGAAAATGTGCCTTGAGAAGATTTTCTCAAGGCACATGCCGAGACAAATTAGTCTGCTTTAAAACCGATTTCTCAAAATTATTACAAAGCTTTTGCCGTTTTCTGTAGTGGCTTTCGCAAAACGATCACAGCTACCATCGCCATAGTTTACCTGAACAGTATGTCCTTTTCGCAGGAATTCTTCTTGTCCTGATACCAGGTAAGGGCAATTGCCTTTTCGTACCAAGGGATCTGTAATAGTCGAAGAAAAGACTATTTTATCTTCTGTGCTGCCTTTTGTTTCGCCAGTGATTTTCCAAATATCATCCGCTGTGCCGGGAGTGAGCCCGCCTTCGATCTGGGTACGGGTGTGCGATGCCTCGAGGGTGAGGGTACCCTTGGGACCATTGACGGTGATACCACTGATTTTTCTCGAAAATTTATGATTGCTGTCTGCATCTTTTCCTTCATTGGAGAGCGTGATCACTCCGTTTTTAACCCTAAAGCTATCGATGCCAAAATTGACAAAAGTGGTTTTTCTCAGTGCGCCATTCTGACTCATGGAGTCTGACTGTTCTACAATGATCTGCCCTGAGTGATAGCGACCTGACTTCGTCAGACATCCTGAGCCGAAATCTATGGTCACCACGTTGGGAAAGCTGCCTCTCGGCTGGGTGCTCGAGATGGTAGGGCAAGTGCCATTGTCCCTGGCTTCTAATAGTTCGTTTTCAAGTTCTTCTACAGATGCCAGGGCATCTTGTGCTTCGGTGGCATTGATCGTCACATTAGTAATGGCCTGATCAGAATCTGCGGTGGGCACTTCGGATGATTTTTCGCAACTTATTACGAATAGTGTGGACAAGGCTATGCAGCCCAATAAAAATTTACTTTTCATGGTTATAAAAATTTTATGAGTTTACCTGTATTTTTTGATCGAAACTATAATTGACAGCAATGAGACCCGATCAAAGTATGTAGATGTTTTTTGTCAAATAGTACAGTATAGACTATTGGATTCACTTAGGGTTTAATGCTTAGGATGTTAATTTTTTTTAGTGGACGACTTTTTAAATTTAGTTCTTATTCAGCGTAGCATTTTATTAAGAGGATCAAACAAAGCAATAAAAGAAAAGCATGTAAGCGAGTTGAATGTTGCCTAAATCCTGGCTAACTACTTTCCAGTGATTTCCTTCAATTTCAAGAAGAAAGCTTTTTTTCGAGATGAGTTTATACCCCAGTCAACAGGCACACTTTGATACCCTTCTTCAAAACCTTCCTCTTTCATCCTGTAGTCAAAATATCCCCAGGAGGCGTATGCTTTCACTGCTGCAGTAAAATTGCACTCATCTGCCTCAAAATTGAAATGATCATCTTCATTAAACAGTATTGGCTGGTTTCTATAACCTTCCACCTTTTTCGTCAATTCTACCATCTCGGTGATTCGTGTTGTTTCTTTTACGCCATTTCCATGGATGAGTATAAAATCTGAGACCTTTACTATTTCGCTATTGGGGATAGTGCCTCCCCCAAAACTCGTCCCGGCGAGTAGTTTATTATTGCTTAATTTTTTTACTCTTGTTATTAAAGCCCCTACGTTTTGCGGTTTCAAGATCGGGTGGTCATATTGAATGTTAGCTTCATTGTTGATTTCGATGAGTAGGTTTCTGTATTTCTTTTGCAATAACCATTTGCTGATTTCGTCAACAGCATGAATCACAGCAGTTTCATTTTCCAGATGTTGGTCCTGGCCAAAATAGAAATATCCTACTATCACCACCATACCCAGAGAATCTGCTTTATCCAAAATTCGCTCAAGTCTGTTAAGGTAGGGGATTCTGAGATTACCTTTTTCATCAAACGTGGTGTTTACCCAACCATTATTGCCATAACCTAATGGACTTCCCCCCTGAAGATTGAGCGTGAATGCTAATAGTCCATGATCATACCAGTTAGACATATTTTGTATGAATTCGTTCGTATTGCGATCGGCATCCCACACTTTGGTATCTGCATAGGCAAATAGATCTTTTGTATTTGGATTCAGATCGTCAAATATGCCCTGAACCATTCTGCTATTCATCAGCAGTCCTTCTATTTTATGACCGTTCCAATACCTACCTTGATAAGTTATTTTTTTGTTGATATAAAATTGATTGCCTTTGATGGAGACTTGGGTCTTGCGATTTTGAGCTGAGGTCAAACCAATAAAAAGAAATGTGACTAAAAGCGAAACCGTTCGTTTTTTCATGTGTATGATAGCCTTATCCATAGCGACCAAAAGTAATTCAAATTCCAGAAAATTGAATGGGATAGATTTGTCAGATTTTTCGGCAATGGGATTATCTTAGGGTTTATTAAATTCAGTTTTTGTTCAAATTTTAAGCTATGCAAATAAAGTCTTCAGCCGAATCTCATCAATACGATGCTATCGTCATTGGTTCTGGTATGAGTGGGGGATGGGCGGCTAAGGAGCTGTGCGAGGCAGGTCTCAAAACTCTTGTGATCGAAAGAGGGCCTATGGTCAAGCATGGCGAATACCCTACTGCTAACTGGAATCCCTGGGATATACCCTATCGAGGGGAGATGCCATATCAAGACAATACAGACAATCCGGTAGTCAATAAATGTTATGCTTATAACAAGACGACGGAGCATTTTTTTGTAAAAGATCAGTTTCACCCATATCAACAAGACAAACCTTTTGATTGGATCCGAGGTTACCAGGTAGGTGGAAAGTCGCTCCTCTGGGCAAGACAGACGCAGCGATGGAGCAATTATGAATTTGAAGCACCCGAACGGGACGGCTTTGCGGTAGACTGGCCTATCCGATATAAGGATCTCGAATCCTGGTATAGCTATGTAGAAAAATTCGTCGGCATCTGTGGAGATCGGGATGGCATAGATAATTTACCGGATAGCGAGGTAATGCCTGGCTTTGCACTGAACTGTGTTGAAAAACATATCCAGGAAAAAATTCATCAAAAATACCAATCTTCTCGTCGGGTGATCATCGGAAGGTGTGCACACCTCACAGAGCCAAAAGATATCCACCTGGAGCAGGGTAGGGGCCGATGTCAACGAAGAACTTTATGCGAACGCGGATGTCCATATGGTGGATATTTTAGTTCGGTCTCGTCTACCTTGCCCTGGGCAGCTAAAACCGGCAAACTTACTATACAGCCTGACTCAGTAGTCCATTCCATTATCTACGACCAAGAAAAACTCAAGGCCTCTGGTGTGAGAGTGATCGATGTGAATACCAAAGAGGCTACTGAATATTTTGCAAAAATTATTTTCGTCAATGCAGCTACTATCAATACCAACCTGATTCTGCTCAATTCTATTTCAGATCGATTCCCTCATGGTTTGAACAATGATCATGGTATCCTGGGCCGCTATATAGGCTTTCACAATTATCGAGGCAATGTTTCTGCGACCATGGAGGGATTCGAAGACAAATATTATTATGGTCGAAGACCTACGCAGGCATTCGTCCCGTCTTTTAGGAATGTTCGTAAGCAAGAGACTGACTTTTTGAGAGGATATATGAGTTATTATATAGCTTATAGACCTGGTTGGCACCAAGGTTACGGAGAAAGTGGTTTTGGGGAGGATCTTAAGACTGCCATCAATGATCCCGGACCCTGGCAAATAGCGGTAGGCATGCAAGGCGAGACCGTGCCAATCTATGAAAATCATGTCAGGCTCAGTGAAAGTCTAGTCGATCCCTGGGGAATACCTCAAATCATCACATTTGTGGGCTACACAGCAAATGATGATAAAATGGTGCAGGATTTTATCAGTCAGGGAACTGAAATGATGGAAATCGCAGGGTGTAAAATTAAAGCTGCGTACGACAATCATCAGGCCCCCGGTCTGGATATACATGAGATGGGTGGCGTCAGAATGGGTAGAGATCCTAAAACATCCATGCTCAATGAATGGAACCAGCTGCATCAGTGTAAAAATGTGTTCGTCACAGATGGGGCTTGTATGACATCTGTAGGCAATCAGAATCCATCGCTGACTTTTATGGCGATTACGGCCAGGGCTGCAAATAGGGCTGTAGATGAATTAAAGCGGGGAAATATATAACCCTGGAGATCAACAGGATTAAAGCTATCTTATAGAACTCGGAACTATCAATGGACTGTAAAATAAGAGGTTATAGTTCCGGGGTTTTGACCACTTTCCGGTTATTTTTTATGATTGTTGTAGTACGAGCCCTATAGCTAGAAGGTCTGTATATTAATCGGGGAGGCCCTGTAATCGAACGGATTGATTGGATCTGAAAAAGCCATGCTTTATGATACGGGGATACGTTTTTTGAAAGATGTCTTTGCTCATTCGGGCATCTTTGGCTAGATATATCCTGCCGCCTGCATCAACTACCAGTCGATCCAACTTATTCAAAAGTGCAAATACCTGGGGCGTAATTTTAAAATCCATTGATAGAGTATAACCTTCCAGTGGAAAACTCATGTCTGCATTGACATCTGGAGGACCCATGCGCTTCAACACTGCAAGGAAAATCTGCTGATTGCTGTTACGAACTTCTTTGAATACTTTTTTGATGGTGGTCAAGGCGGTAAGGACTGGAATGACGAACTGATATTGCAACATGCCTTTTTTACCATATAGTTTATTCGAATTCTGTATCTCATCCAAAGGGAAAAAATAGGATTGATAGTGGACTATTTCAATTGGCTTTTTAAAGTAATTCTTATAATAGTAATAAAAATTAAAACATTGTAGCGTCATTTTGTTGAGAACAAATCCAGGTAAATACTTATGGATGCGAGCAGGTAAAGGTGAACTGTGGTGAGAGGTATTTGTAACCATTGATTCTTCCATTTCTTCTTTCGACAAATGCATCCCCAGGCTGGTTATAGTAGAAATTTTATCTCCACGAATAGAAGGCGCGTCCAACCAGGCAACCATATAATGGGTGTCCTTATATCTTTCTAAAACTTCAAAAACAGTTTGAAAATTTGATCCGAATATATTGGTCTTTTTTATCAAGGGAGATTGAATGGAGCAAAGCTGCAATTTTGCACTTAGAATGATACCAGTAAGTCCCATGCCCCCACATGTGGAGTAAAATGTTTCACTGTTTTCTGATCTTGAGCAATCGAGAGCAGGGCTGGATTCAGTATATAAGCGTATGGATAGGACATGTTTAGCAAAACTCCCGGATATACTATGGTTTTTACCATGAATGTCAGCTGCTATGGCTCCTCCAATAGTAATATACTTTGTACCAGGTACTACGGGTAAAAAAAATCCTGCCGGGACTATTAGATCCAATATTTGTGAAATTAGTACACCAGATTGGACTTCTATTGTTGCCTGAGTTATATCGAAATCTATGATCCTATTTAGATCAAGGGTGCTGAAAACACGGTCATTGAGCGACGCATCACCATAGGATCGGCCGTTGCCACGGGCTATAATATTTTTGGATGAATTCAATAAATCAGCCAGGTCTTCTGTATTACCTGAAGCTACTACTGTCGCCTTTACGCTTGGATAGTTGTTCCAGTTGCTTATAGATTGTATCATGCAGCAAGCTTATAAAATATTTAATAATTCAGTACGGAAAAACTAATAATCCAAAATAAAATAATCAAGTGTAGCCAATGATCCTGCCATAATATATCTATCGGTGGATCGTATGGACTTATCCTGGTCGTTACAAAGTAGTATCTCCAATATCCTATTAATACCAATATGGCATTAATATAAACAAAGTTAGTCCCAAATCCTGACCTCACTTCATCAGAGAAACAGAACATGCAATATAGCACGAAAGATAATATAGCAAGAACTTTTAATGCAATGGAGATTTTTTTAAGACTGTAAAAACTTAAAGATTGCCTTATTTTAATCTGATGAATATTTTCAAGCATAAGCTCTTTTCTTCTTTTATCAAGCGTAAGGAACAGAGATAATGGAATAGTCATAACTACCAACCAAAATGACAAGTTTATCATTCCAGCCATTGCACCTGCCCATTCACGTAGGATAAAACCGATACTAACCACCACCACATCCAGGAATGCTATTTTTTTAAATGCTGATGAATACGCCAGATTGAGGCCAAGATATATTAGTATAGGTAAATAAAAGTTTGAATGCCATAGTATACTAATCAAAAGTATAATTAGAACTGATACGAAATAGAAAATTTTATTCGTAGAGATTAATCCAGCGGCAATTGGGCGGTCTTTATTGTTGGGGTTTACCCGATCAGCTTCCTGATCTATCCAGTCATTAAATAAGTAAGTGATCGATGCGGCCAGACAAAAAGCAAAAAAAGTCTGCCAAACTAGCCAGGATTTGTAGGCGGAAAGTATGCTGTGATCAAAGAAGGCTGGTACAAAAACAAAGACATTTTTGATCCAGTGTTTGGAACGGATGGTTCTAAAAAAAAGAATGGCTTGCTTAATGAACATGAGATATACTGCTAAAGATAAGATTTACCCGGAGTCGGTTGGCCGTTGAACCAAATTTGCCGGATACAAATCTGTGTCAATGTTTGCTATAGAAAAAGCTGGATGGTCAAAGGCTTTGATAATTTTCCCTTTGAGTGTATCTTGTAAAATGGTATTCAGGCAGGTGGATGAAAAAGTGGAAAAAATAATATGGCTTATTTTTTCAGCACTGCTTTTGGTAATTCCATTTTCTTTTGCCTTAAATATTGGCTCAAACCAACTCAATATTCCCGCTGAACCGTTAATTGCAGTTCTGGCCTTATTCTTTCTATATGCGATCGATTTTCACTCATTACGAACTAGTAAGTTTTTAAAACACCCGATTACCCTGGCAGGGCTGGCTTATCAGGGATGGATGACCTGTATGATTCCCTTTTCATCTGATATGTTGGTTTCGAGTAAATATGTATTGGTAAATGCTGCTCATTTTTGGGTTTTTTATTTTGGGTTTTATTATTTCGTGAAAATTCTGGACAAAAATGTATTTACCTGGGTACGATATTATAGCATTTCGTTTGTTATGGTCATTATATATAGCCTGGTTCGCCATGGCTATTTTCACTTCAGAATGGATGCTGCTCCTATCCTGTCACATCCATTTTACAATGATCACACCCTTTTCAGTGCGGTCGCAACTTTCCTCCTTCCTTTTTTTTTAATAAAAATTAAGCGAAAGGGCAATTGGAGTTACATCAATTTATTCATTGTTGGCTTGTTGTTTGAAGCTATATTCTTTTCGTATTGCCGGGCAGCCTGGTTGAGTGGTATAGTTGCCATAATATTCGCCCTGCTTTTAAAGACCTTTAAGTCAAAATATGTCGTATTGTCCGCAAGTCTACTGGCATTTGCAATCGTTTTTGCAATGTTTTTTCCTTTGATTTCAAGTCAGACTCAGCAAAAATTTGTTGAGTCTAAAAAGAATAGTTGGATAGATCAACTCAGGTCTATTACTGATTTTAAGAGTAATGTGTCTAATCTTGAACGGATAAATAGGTATCGATGTGCGTATAGAATGTGGAAAGATCGACCATTGACCGGATTCGGGCCTGGAACATTTCAAGTTGCTTTCTTGCCTTATCAACGACCTGAAGAAATGACAAGGATAAGTGTGACCACTACCCGGGCTATAGATGGAAGACCACACCCGACGGGACGGGGTGGGGGTGCCCATTCTGAATATTTTCAGGCTTTAGCAGAGCTGGGTACACCAGGTTTGTTAACCTGGCTTGGCTTAATAGGGATTAGCTTGTATTTTGGCATAAGCCTTTATTATCGCAGTGCTTCTAAGGGCCAACCTGTTATATTAGCATTACTGGCTGCGCTTGTCACCTGTTTTAGCCACGGATTGATTAATAATTTTCTGCATAGTGAGAAAATATCAGTTTTGTTTTGGGCTTCCCTTTCCTTAATGGTTTTCCTTGACCTTGAATCGGGACATAAATCTAAAAATAGGATATCATAAAAACCAAGGTCTCTTTCACCTCCTATTATCAATTAGCAAGGAGCACTTTCATTCCAATCAAGAGATACAACTGCTTCCTAACGTAAGGTCGAAATGGTCAAAGTACAACTGTTACTAAACGCGTTCAGGATGAGTTGCCCTCTGACTATTCCAGACGAGCTCACTATTCCATAATTATCATTTTCCTGGTAGCCCTAAAAGATCCTCCTTCAAAACTGTAATACAACACTCCGCTGGCTTTCATCTCCCGACGATCAATCCACACTTCATTAT
>OBID01000648.1_pt1 | contig 13692 bp, 11 predicted proteins | sample 1519781 | NCBI WGS metagenome assembly OBID01 (sample SAMEA3991478, study PRJEB22521) | metagenome | biome: anthropogenic terrestrial biome; feature: sewage plant; material: sludge | place: Sweden | collected 2012-09-26 | reverse complement strand
TACCAAAAAATTTAACCATTTAAATCAACATATTATAATAGTGCTAGAATTACTATCATACTTAAATTATCTTCTTATTTGGGCAGATTGAACGCCTTTGTCATCTCTGCCATCTGGGCATCGCTCATCCCTTCGGGTTCCGCTCCCATATTCTTGGCAGCTATGTAGATAAGGGCACTCTTGTTGAGCACGTCCACCTGGTCGAAGGCTGCCATGATATCCTCGTCGATGGCAAACACGCCATGTTTCTCCCACATCGCCACATCGTAATCGTCGAGCTGACGGACTGTCTCTTCGGCCAGTCTGACACTGCTGGGCAACTCGTAAGGGATTATGCCGAGACCTTTAGGGCAGAACGCCTTCGTCTCCGGTATCATGCTCCACAGCAACTTGGTCAGGACATCCTTGCCCAAGAACTTACGGATATGTGTCATCGCAACCAGTTCGATAGGATGGGTATGAAGAGAGGCCTTGAAGGTGGAACCTTTCTCTATCAGATGGTTATGCACCATCAGGTGTGAAGGCAACTCGCTTGTAGGATTGACAGGATTGTCGGCAATGATGACATAACTGGCACAATCGTCAAGAATACGTATAATACTGCCGTTGTCCATGGGCCAGCGAGCCAGATCGCGCATACGCATGCCTGTTCCCTTACAGAAAAAATAGGTGCCCTTGAGACGCGGCAGGGTGACACCAATCTGTTTAACCTCACTGATAGCCGGCATCCGTCTGATCTCATCATCCACCAAGTCGGTAACATTGACGGTGATATTACCACCGTTGCGCTCAGCCCACCCCTTCTGCCAGAGATAGCCTGCGACTTCTGCTATTTTGTCAACCTCTTTTTTCAAGGCCGGCCTTCCTTCTAGTATACTTTTCATTTTAATCACATTAGTTTTTACGCTGCAAAATTAGTATTATTATCAGAGTCGTTACTTGATTATTTGATTTTTAATCTTTAAGTTTTGGGATTTTTATTTTTTGTTCTAAACGGCTCATTTTATCCTTTGACTGCAAATTCGGCATAATTAGTCTGTATATCGGTAATACTAAATAAAAAAGTGAATTTATTTTGTATTTCTCTCATTTTGCACTAACTTTGTACCCTATGAATGAAAGCTTGCTAAAATCGGAAAAATGGAGTGAGAATGTGATTCTTGTCGATGCAGACCATATTGACAAGGTGGCATTCGACCTGATTGTGAACTTTGAAAGGATGATAGGACGCCGCATCCCCAAGGCGGATATGGCGCATTGGCTCGACTGTGTAGCTCTCGACGGGGGCGTACGCGAAGGCGAGAACACGGTTCAGGTGGTCTTTATTCATGACAAGAAAAATACGGCACTGGTCAATTTCAAACCGGGAAAGTATGACGATGAACTGAACGGCAAGGCTTTCAAAGACCATCTGGGGGAATTTCTGATGAGTTCGTTTCCGGTAGAGGATATCGTCAGTAAAGACGAATTCTTCACGGATGTCCTTGAACTGATCGTCAACTCGAAAGAAGCGAAGAGAATCATGATTATTCCCGAGCAGAACGAAGGATATGACAAGGTGCGCGATACGCTGCGCCGTATGGATGATGAAGACAAGCACATCACCATGTTTGCCATGCAACCGATGCAGGGCGGCAATTTCAGACAGGAGATACTGGGGTACTCGCTGATGAGCGCTCTCGGAATAAAATCTGACGAAATAAAATAAAAACAATATATATTTATGGGAAGAGTATTAGTTATCGGCGCCGGTGGCGTGGCTACTGTCGCAGCCGTTAAAATTGCTAAGAACGCAGAAGTTTTTACTGATATCATGATTGCCAGTCGCACGAAATCGAAATGCGACAAGATCGTGGAGGCCATCGGTAATCCTGACATCAAGACGGCTCAGGTAGATGCTGACGATGTGGAGCAGTTGAAGAAACTTTTCAACGAGTTCAAACCCGAGTTGGTCGTCAATCTGGCTTTGCCATATCAGGACCTAACGATTATGGATGCCTGTCTGGCATGCGGTGTCAACTATCTGGACACGGCCAACTATGAACCGAAGGATGAAGCTCACTTCGAATACAGTTGGCAGTGGGCTTACAAAAAGCGTTTTGAGGATGCCGGTCTTACAGCCATACTCGGCTGCGGTTTCGATCCGGGAGTAAGTGGTATATTCACAGCTTACGCCGCCAAGCATCATTTTGACGAGATACAGTATCTGGATATCGTAGACTGTAACGCAGGCAATCATCATAAGGCGTTCGCCACCAATTTCAATCCGGAGATCAATATCCGTGAGATTACACAGAAAGGACTCTATTATGAGGATGGAAAATGGCTGGAGACGGAACCTCTGGAGATACACAAGCCTCTGACCTACCCGAATATCGGTCCGCGCGAATCTTATCTCATGCACCATGAGGAACTGGAGTCGCTCGTCAAGAACTACCCTACCATCAAGAGGGGACGCTTCTGGATGACATTCGGACAGCAATATCTCACATATCTGGACTGTATTCAGAATCTGGGCATGAGCCGTATCGATGAGATAACTTATGAGGCTCCACTGGCTGACAATCCGGACAAGAAGGTGAAAGTGAAGATCGTACCGCTGCAGTTCTTAAAGGCGGTACTGCCCAACCCGCAGGACCTAGGCGAGAACTACGACGGGGAGACCAGCATAGGATGCCGTATACGCGGACTGAAAGACGGTAAGGAACGTACCTATTATGTATATAACAACTGCAAGCACCATGAGGCATATCTCGAGACGGGCATGCAGGGCGTAAGTTATACGACGGGTGTACCGGCGATGATCGGGGCAATGATGTTCTTCAAAGGAATATGGCGCAAGGCCGGTGTATGGAATGTTGAGGATTTCGACCCGGATCCATTCATGGAACAGCTCAACAAACAGGGACTGCCATGGCATGAAGTGTTTGACAAAGACTTGGAATTATAATAATAACATATCAAAAAAAGACAAATGGCAAAGAAAGAAGATGAAGGAATGGCATCTGCTAATCCTCAGGAAGGAAAACTGAAGGCGCTACAGGCTGCTATGTCGAAAATAGAAAAAGATTTCGGCAAGGGTTCTATCATGAAACTCGGTGACGAAAGCATAGAACAGGTGGAAGTGATACCGACAGGCAGTATCGGGCTGGATGCAGCCCTCGGCGTAGGCGGTTACCCGCGTGGCAGAATCATCGAAATCTACGGACCTGAGAGTTCAGGTAAGACCACACTGGCGATTCATGCTATCGCGGAGGCTCAGAAAGCGGGCGGTATCGCAGCATTCATCGATGCCGAACATGCATTCGACCGTTTCTATGCCGCAAAACTCGGTGTGGATGTAGACAATCTGTGGATTTCTCAGCCGGATAACGGTGAACAGGCACTGGAAATCGCCGATCAACTGATTCGTTCTTCCGCTATAGACATCTTGGTTATCGACTCTGTAGCCGCTCTTACGCCTAAAGCCGAGATAGAAGGTGACATGGGTGATAATAAGGTGGGACTGCAGGCACGACTGATGAGTCAGGCTCTACGTAAACTCACGGCCACGATCAGCAAGACCAATACAACATGTATCTTCATCAACCAGTTGCGCGAAAAAATCGGTATCATGTTCGGTAACCCTGAGACGACAACGGGCGGTAACGCACTGAAGTTCTACTCGAGTGTACGTCTGGATATCCGTCGTGTGACAAGTATCAAAGACGGTGACACCGTCATCGGCAATCAGGTACGTGTCAAGGTGGTAAAGAACAAGGTAGCTCCTCCTTTCCGCAAGGCTGAATTTGAAATTACATTCGGTGAAGGTATTTCCAAAATCGGTGAGATAGTAGACCTGGGTGTAGAATACGGTATCGTGCAGAAGAGCGGTTCATGGTTCTCTTACAATGGAACGAAACTGGCTCAGGGACGCGACGGGACCAAAGCTGTACTGAAGGATAATCCTGAACTGTGCGATGAACTGGAAGGTCTGATCAAACAGGCTATCTCGGATAAGGGATAAATCCTATACCCGATACGAAAAAGCCTCGAACGTCATTTATTTCCGTCCGAGGCTTTTTTTTAATATTACATATTTATATATTAACGTCGTCTGATTCTGTGTGCCTTACCCTTGGCTGCTTTCTTCACGTTGACAGTTCCTGGGGCAAACAGATAGTCATAGTAGTCTTCCTTATAACCATCGATATCACCTGCCACATTATCATTTACGAATGTGACCTGTTTGGTAAACAGATTTCCGGCACGGTCTTTTAATGTCATTTTGACATAGTTGGTGTTGCTCTGAGCCTGCACATCCTTGATCACGAAATTGGTATTCTTGGTAAACACTTTATCCTGACCACTGGCATTCGTCATCTTTGTGATATACTTCGTATGCACATTGCGGCCTACGTATTTGGCATATTGATTGGTAGCTGACACATTGGCATTGACCAACTCGAAAGCACCGTAAAATGTATTCTTTACGTTATCCATGATAAACTCATCATCGCGCATGCCACTGTTTGTCCTGCTGATAGCCACATTTTCGAAAAACTCTTGACCTTTGGCATCAGAAACAATGATCTTAACCGGGAAACTGCGGGTGCCCACTCCTATCGCAGTGACCGTCACTTCGGTATTCTTTGGCACGGTGACTTCTTCCACGGCATCTGAACTGGTATTCGAATCCACATAATAAAGATTAGACTTGGTGTATAGTTTAACGCCCATCAGTTTGGTACGTGCGATATCCACATCACCCAGATAAGCCAATGTAGGAACGCCCATCTTACCATAGCAGTAATCATCAAAGGTGCCATTAGGTATCTGATAATAATAACTCTTATTATTGTCCTGACAATAGAAGTTGACATGACTGCTGCCGTCGGCACCCACCGTATGACCTTTATATATCATAATCTTATAGCGGAGAGAACCACTGCTGACCTCCTTGTTGGTAGTAGCATCGATGAAGGTGTTGACTACCAGGTCGTACCTCTCGGGCATAACCATGAATTTCATACCGTCCTGCCAGTCGCAGAGACTATAAAACTTGAAGTTGTCGCGCACGAAGTCAGGTTCGCTGTCTTCCTCGCTTTCCGCCTGAGCACCATTACCATCACTTGCAGACAAAGTTTTCATAGCACCACGGGTCTTCACTATATACGTATTCTGAGCAGTCACAACACCGAATGTGAAAGCCATTCCCAATAATAATACGATTCTCTTCATAACCTTGATCTTTTTAATAATTATAATCTATATTGCAAAGATATAAAAAAAAATCATTTCCAGTGCCAAAATGTCGTGCCAATCAGTCAATATTTTGCAAAATTCTTTATTTTGGCATACGCTTTGCTTATTATTTCGTGGATTACAGTAGTAATTCAAGATAATGAACAAGAATAATAACAAATAAAAAATAATACAATTATGGGAAAGATTATTGGAATCGACTTAGGTACTACAAACTCTTGTGTTGCCGTTTTTGAAGGTAATGAGCCTGTAGTTATCGCGAATAGCGAAGGTAAACGTACTACTCCATCAGTAGTAGGTTTCGTAGAAGGTGGTGAACGTAAGATCGGAGACCCTGCCAAACGTCAGGCTATCACGAATCCGAAAAACACCGTATATAGTATCAAACGTTTTATGGGTGAATCATGGGACCAGACACAAAAGGAAATCGCCCGTGTACCATTCTCTGTAGTCAACGAAGGTGGCTATCCACGTGTCGACATCGACGGAAGAAAATATACTCCTCAGGAGATCTCAGCAATGGTTCTTCAGAAAATGAAGAAAACAGCAGAGGATTATCTGGGACAGGAAGTGACAGAAGCTGTCATCACTGTACCTGCATACTTCTCTGACTCACAGCGCCAGGCTACCAAAGAGGCCGGACAGATAGCAGGTCTTGAGGTAAAGCGTATAGTCAACGAGCCTACAGCAGCAGCCCTTGCTTACGGTGTAGACAAGGCTAACAAAGATATGAAGATCGCTGTATTCGACCTCGGTGGCGGTACATTCGATATCTCCATCCTTGAGTTCGGTGGCGGTGTGTTCGAGGTTCTTTCCACTAATGGTGATACACACCTCGGTGGTGATGACTTCGACCAGGTAATTATAGACTGGCTGGTACAGGAATTCAAGAATGACGAAGGTGCCGACCTGTCACAGGATCCGATGGCTATGCAGCGTCTGAAAGAGGCTGCCGAGAAAGCTAAAATCGAACTGTCAAGTTCTGCAAGCACAGAAATCAACTTACCATATATCATGCCTGTAGGCGGTGTTCCAAAGCACCTCGTAAAGACACTTACACGTGCTAAATTCGAGCAGTTGGCCCACGACCTGATTCAGGCTTGTCTGGCACCATGTCAGAAAGCAGTATCCGATGCCAAACTGTCAACAGCCGATATCGACGAGGTAATCCTCGTAGGTGGTTCAAGCCGTATACCTGCTGTACAGACATTGGTTAAGAACTACTTCGGCAAAGAACCTTCAAAGGGTGTAAACCCAGACGAAGTGGTAGCAGTAGGTGCATCTATCCAGGGTGCCATTCTGAACAAAGAAGGTGGTGTAGGTGATATCGTATTGCTGGATGTCACTCCTCTGACTCTCGGTATTGAGACAATGGGTGGCGTGATGACAAAACTGATCGACTCCAACTCAACAATTCCTTGTAAGAAGAGCGAAGTATTCTCTACAGCTGCCGATAACCAGACAGAGGTTACCATCCATGTACTCCAGGGTGAACGCCCTATGGCATCACAGAACAAGAGTATAGGTCAGTTCAACCTTACAGGTATCGCTCCTGCCCGCCGCGGTATCCCTCAGATCGAAGTTACATTCGACATCGATGCCAACGGCATCCTGAAGGTATCTGCCAAAGATAAGGCTACAGGCAAGGAACAGGCTATCCGTATCGAGGCTTCTTCAGGCTTGAGCAAAGAGGAAATAGACCGTATGAAGGCCGAAGCAGACCAGAATGCCGAAAATGATAAGAAAGAGCGTGAAAAGGTAGACAAGATGAACCAGGCCGACTCTATGATTTTCCAGACAGAAAATCAGTTGCAGGAACTTGGCGACAAGATACCTGCAGACAAGAAACCTGCCATCGAGCAGGCTCTCCAGACGCTGAAAGATGCTCACAAGAGTGGTGATGTAACAGCTATCGACAATGCCATCAACGGCCTCAACGCAGCATGGCAGGCAGCCAGTGCTCAGATGTATCAAGGTGGAGCACAAGCTGGTCCGCAAGATGCAGGTGCCGGAGCTGGAGCAGATGCAGGCGCAGGTGCAGGATTCCAAGGTGATCCTAATGCAGGTGCAGGTAGTCAGCAGTCGCAGGGCGGCAAGGATGACAACATCCAGGATGCCGACTTTGAGGAAGTGAAATAGTACATTATTCTATATATAGAAACAAGAATATCCATATAATAGAATCGAAAAAAGCGTGTTGTTCAACGAACAGCACGCTTTTGCTTTTATTAGATTATATCCTTATTTTACAATAAAATTGCACTGGTTTATGGTTCTGGCACGACGGGGAGACTATTCTCTCTTAATACCCAAGCTCACTCTTATTTACTTTTTATACCGATAAAATAAACACTGCCGGTGGTATGTTCTGTTATCAAATAAATAAAAGGACGATTGGCATGGAAGTCCGCTTTGTGAACAGTCGTTTCAATATTAGCCATATCAACCATTTCAGCCACCGTAACCGCAGCACTTTCGGTACCCTTCTCATCGACATCCATTTTGCATTTCTGAAGCACACGTGAAAGATATGCCGAAACATCGCTCAGACGTGAAAAATCAGCCTTGTTTTTATCAAAAGCATCTGTGATGCCGAGGTTTTCCAGTGCTTCGTTCATCGTGATGTTAAACTCAGTGCTAAATCGCGGCAGTGTAAGATCCACATCATAATTAATCATATTATTTAGCGTCGCCATCCAACTGCTTCCATCCAGAGAAGCAAGTACATTATCTATGTTTTTTCCTTCAGCTGGCAGTATCAACATCATCCGATAACCACCGTTTCCATAAGGCAACTGAACCACCGAATAAATATCATTTGCAGTATAAAGCAGATAGTCGTTGCGATGCATCATTTTCACATCCTCCTTCGTTCCGTCTTCGGCAGTAAAAGTCTCGGTCTTTGTATTTTTCTCATCGAACTCGTTAGACCATACCCCTTTGAAATAGATGGCATTCATGGCATACATACAGGCATCCGGCCCTACCTGATCGAGAATTTTCTTAATCATACCATTGGTATGGTCACTTGCCCAATTATTTACTTTGGATGCGACATCCGTATTATTGAAGTCCACATTCTCCACACTTGCCTGATACTGATTGCAGACAGTATTCACATAATCACTCTTCAACGGAAACTGTTTATCGGCAATAACCGCATTGGCAATGTCTATCGTCACGCTCTCATCCACTTTTGGAGCACCCGTGAGCAGACGGTTGAAATAGTCGTTCACGGTATTGTCATCATTGTTACCGAAACCGAGTGCCGATATAATCTGACTGCGCGTGTTTCCGTTTGCCCCGTTCTCCAGCATACCAAGTACGTATGCGGCACTCAACGGCGAGAGCAGCACATTATTCTTATCCTTCTTAGTGACCGCCGTGGTCAGATGGAAAGCAAAGTCGTTGGTTTTGTTCACATACTGCTGCTGTTCGTTGGTAAGGTTGATGCTAATCAGTGGTTTAAACTGCTTCTCGTTTACCGTAACGCCATCATCACTTTTCGAACTGCATGACGTCATGATCAGTGCCGATAACACGATCATCCATATAATACGATTGTTTTTCATAATGATTACAAATATTTTGTCGTTTTCTCTTTAAATGTGGAAAACGTAAAATCTTGCATGTAAAAATTGATTGTTTTCGCAATTTAACACAAATAAACATAAATCTCCATGATTGCAAATATAATAATTCTTTGATAAGAAAATAAATGATTATTAAATATAGAGCCTTGATTGCGGGAAATACCATTTTTTAGTGTATCTTTGTAAGTTGAAGACTATTAAGATTAAGTTTAATACAATTTTATAACTATGGTAAGTAAAAACATTCCTCAAGTCAAGCTGGGTATCATTGCCGTCAGCCGCGACTGCTTCCCTATCGCTCTGTCAACACAGCGCAGGGAGAACATCGTAAAAGAATATAAAGGTGAGTTGTTCAACTGCACCACTACTGTTGAAAACGAGCAGGATATGCTCAAAGCCATCGGTGAAGTGAAAGCCGAAGGCTGCAATGCGTTGGTCGTATTCCTCGGCAACTTCGGTCCTGAGACCCCTGAGACTCTTATCGCTAAGAATTTCGACGGTCCTTGTATGTTTGTTGCTGCCGCTGAAGGCGACGGTGATATGATCAATGGTCGTGGCGATGCTTACTGCGGTATGCTCAACTGCTCTTACAACCTGGGAATGCGCCACCTCAAAGGCTACATCCCCGAATATCCGGTAGGGACAGCCGACGACATCGCCAGCATGATGGCAGATTTCGTTCCTGTAGCCCGCGCCATCATCGGACTGAAAGGTCTGAAGATTATCACCTTCGGTCCTCGTCCACAGGATTTCTTCGCCTGCAACGCTCCTATCAAAGGACTCTATGAGATAGGTGTCGAAATAGAGGAAAACTCTGAGTTGGATCTGCTTGTTTCTTACAAGGAACATGAGAATGATGCCCGTATCGACGGTATCTGCAAGGAGATGGCTGCAGAGATGGGCGAAGGTAAATATTATCCGGAACTGAACCGCCGCATGGCGCAGTTTGAACTGACACTGACCGACTGGGCAGAGAACCATAAGGGTTCGAGAGAATATGTGGCATTCGCCGATAAGTGCTGGCCGGCATTCCCGAGTCAGTTTGGCTTCGAACCATGCTATGTCAACTCCCGTCTGGTAAGCCGTGGCATTCCTGTATCTTGCGAAGTTGATATCTATGGCGCCCTGTCAGAGTATATCGGCATGTGCGTATCCGGTGATACCGTGACACTGCTCGACATCAACAATTCCGTGGCCAAATACATCTACGATGAGGACATCAAGGGCAAATACAACTATTCACTCACAGATACCTTCATGGGATTCCACTGCGGCAACACACCGGAGTGTAAGATGTGCGGCACACGTGCCATCAAATATCAGTTGATACAGAACCGTCTGCTAGAAAGTGGCGGCAAACCCGACTTCACCCGTGGTACACTGGAAGGCGACATCGCTGCCAGCGACATCACCTTCTATCGTCTGCAGTGCGACTCCGACGGTGTGCTCCGTTCTTACATCGCCGAAGGCGAGGTGCTCGATGTTCCTACCCGTTCATTCGGCGGAATCGGTATCTTCGCTATCCCTGAGATGGGACGTTTCTACCGTCATGTATTGATTCAGAAACGTTATCCTCACCATGGTGCGGTAGCTTTCTCTCATGTAGGCAAGTATCTGTTTGAAGTGTTCAAGTTCTTAGGCATAAGTGATATCGCTTACAACCAACCGAAGAATCTGCCTTATCCTACAGAGAATCCTTTCAAATAAATCATTGGATTAGGATAAAATAAGAAAGAGACTCACACACCCGGACTGTCGGACTGATGTGAGTCTCTTTATTTCTCAACGGATTAAAAAAGGAAATAACCTATATATCAGAAGTAAACCTGTGTATCAGAAATCTCTTTTTTGCCGATAAACATCACGAAATAGACAGGCATGTAGACTACACCGTCTTTCTCCCACACCTCACGTTCGTTGGATAAGACGATTCCCCTTTTAATATGATAGTCGGGTACCTTCATCAGATTGTCCAATGCACTATGTACCGTGTAGTCCTTGCCGCTTTTCACCTCAATAGGTAGAATGCTCAGACTATCATAATCATCTATAAGGAAATCCACTTCTCCATTTTTGCGGTTATCGTAGTAGAAACTCTGCTGTCCATGGGCTTTCAGTTCCTGGGCCACTACACTTTCATACACACTTCCAAGATTGATACTGCGGACATCCTCCATCACCGGTCGGATGTTGTAGTGATATAATTGTGATGTGAGCATGCCCACATCGTTCAGATAGAGTTTCAGCAGGTTTTTCTGTACCGATTCCGTTAGCGGATAGTGTGGATTGCTGATAGCATGTACACTCACGGTAATACCTGAATAGATGAGATATTCGAACTCTTCGTTGTACCTACTAAAACGGTCATTTTCCTTATTCTGAATATCTTTGACAACAATACGCTTTTTCTTATTTTCCATCTGTGAGGGAACCATTTCGTAAATGTGGCGGATGAGCAACTTGCGATTATTGTCACGTTCATATTTAGAAGCGTCATCAGCATAGAAAGAATGGATACTATCTTGTATCTCACGCACTTTTACTATATTGTGTGAATCGAGATATTCGTTCACCGCATCAGGCATACCACCGACAAGCAAATAACGCTGGAAGAGACTGAGCATATAGTTGTGTTGCTGCTCAGTAAGCGATTCTTTGTCCTGATATTTTTTGTGGAAAACGTCAATGACATCATGCCCCATGCCGTTGGCAATGGCAAATTCTTCAAAGTCGAGCTGCATCATCTGCTTGATAATGGCGCTGCCGATAGGAATGGATGCCGTTTCCTTCAGCGTAATACCTAGCAGACTACCGCTTGCCACGAAATGGAATCGATGGTCTTCGCGTAAGAATTTCAGCCATGTGAGGTATTGCGGATATTGCTGAATCTCATCGAGAAATATCAGCGTATTATCATAGTTGCCTAATCTCTCACCATGTTGCATGCTCAGGGTCAAGTAGAAGTCATCCTTTGTCCGGATATTCTTGTACAATTTATCACCCGAATCATCTTGCACGAAATTGAGTTCAATATAGTTTTCGAACAATCGTTTCCCCACTTCACGGATGATATACGACTTACCTATCTGGCGGGCACCCTCTATGACGAGAATCTTATCAGAGCCAGACTTCAAATGGTCTTCTATTTCCTTTTCTATTTTCCTATACAACATGACATTTTATACTTTCTGCATTCGGTTTGCGACACTTTTCAATAAAATATAACGTTACAAAATTACACTTTTCAATGAAATTCAACAAGTAAAAATTACACTTTTCAATGAAATAAGTGCGCTTTTTGCTTTATTTAACTCACTTTTCAATGAAATATACTGCACCTCAACATAATTAAATAGCAAAAAACTATTGATGATATTCACTTCCGTTTTCTAAAAACATGTGCATTTCTTTTGCCTTTTCGAGTTTTTGCTTTAATTTTGTCAACTCTTTGACGAAGTACGGACAGAACAAAAAATGGAACTCAACGATTTCACAATAACACTACTCCACTGGTATGAGGAGAACGGACGCGACCTACCCTGGCGCAGGACGACAGACCCGTATGCGATATGGCTGAGTGAAATCATCCTGCAACAGACACGCATACAACAGGGTATGGCTTATTGGGAACGTTTTATGGAGCGATTCCCTTCTGTGGAATCCCTCGCCGCCGCCACTGAAGACGAAGTACTGCGCCTCTGGCAGGGACTCGGCTACTACAGCAGAGCACGAAATCTGCATACAGCCGCCAAGCAGATTGTGGATATGGGTGCCTTTCCCCGTACACTTGAGACCATCAAACATCTGAAAGGCGTAGGCGATTATACCGCAGCAGCCATCGGCTCGTTCGCTTTCGGACTCCCCGCTGCCGCCATTGACGGTAATGTCTATCGTGTGCTCTCGCGCTATTATGGCATCGAGACGCCTATCAATTCCAACGAAGGGAAGAAGGAATTCGCCGCATTGGCGCAATCGCTTCTGCCTACTGACCGGCCAGCCGATTTCAACCAGGCGATGATGGACTTTGGTGCCACGCAATGCACACCTCAATCGCCTCACTGCCTGATCTGTCCATTGTCAGAAACTTGCGAAGCGGCACATCATAAGGGTATGACCGAACGATTACCCGTCAAACTCAAGACCACAAAGATCAAGACGCGCCACCTTATTTATATTTACGTAAGATGTCAAGGCGAGACAGCCATCCGCCGCCGTCCAGCCGGTGATATCTGGCAAGGATTATGGGAACCGCTGCTCATCGAAGACGAGAACATGCCACAGTTCGACGGCAAACTCACGCTTCTCAGACAAGAGGTGAAACATGTGCTGACTCATCGCATCATCTATGCCGACTTCTATCTGCTGGAGACACAACACAAGCCACAAATACCTGATGACTACGTATGGATAAAAGAGCATGAGCTGGACCAGTACGCCATCCCACGTCTCGTGGAGATTCTGTTGGATTCCTTGTAGTTACTCTGTTACCTGTCCTCCACCCTCCACTGAGGGTAAAATGGCTTTGTATTTCTCTGACAACTACATACTTGAAAGGTGTGGAGGCAAATCCGTTCGCTTCCACACTGCTTCCACACCGAAAATTCGAATAATATTTGACATAAATTAGCTACTACCACTTTTCAATGATAAACTGTGGTCCTCTTTTAAGTTAGAAATTATACTTTTCTGAAATTTTTTTTCGTTTTGTACCTCCATCCTCCACCCTAAGGCACGAATTTCTTTGTAAGATTCTGATAGATAATCATTTGAAAAAAACGGGATGCTTCAGAACCTCCACCGAACCTCCACCCATCCTCCACCTGCCAAAATTGCGCGTCGTGCGAGAAAAATTGCG
>OBID01000647.1_pt1 | contig 13714 bp, 10 predicted proteins | sample 1519781 | NCBI WGS metagenome assembly OBID01 (sample SAMEA3991478, study PRJEB22521) | metagenome | biome: anthropogenic terrestrial biome; feature: sewage plant; material: sludge | place: Sweden | collected 2012-09-26 | reverse complement strand
TTTTTATATTTTCCTGCGACGAGTCGTGGTGTAAATGCCAGTTCAAATATATCATGATGAATACCTATGCTGGGTTGAAAAAAAAATCTGGCTCCCTGCGCTTCAAATTTTTTGCCATTGTCAAAAGTCTTGGTGGTCCCTACTCCACCGCCCACATATGCTTCCCAACGCAACATTCCACTACCATAGTTAAACCCGCCAAGCCCGACCTCAAAGAAACTCCCTTTACCATAAACAGCATCAGTCGACTCCCCATCTTTTCTAAACATAGCATTTGCCATGACGCCAAATCGTCTGTTTAAACTCGCTGCAAATTGAATATTGCCTTGAGAATCGCCACTGACCCGTAATTGACCAGAATCATCAAATAAGGGAACATTGACAGTGTTGGGGACATAAGCAGTCTTACAAGCTTGGCCCATAAACAGAAAAAAACATAAGAAAAGGAAGAGGTTTTTCATATTGCTGTGTTTTTTAATTATTGGTTAGGACTAAAGTTACAATATTTGCTTGCATGTCTGGTCTCCTTAATATATTTTTCAATGATCTCCCAGGTTGCTTTTCCTTAAGGTGTCTATAAATGGGCCACTTCGGAATAGGGCAGGATACTGATGGATTCATTCAATATTTCGTTTCGACTTCCCCTGTGTTGCTCATTGCTTTTTACTATTTCTTCATTCATTGCATCAATTAACTCCGAGCTCACATCAGAAAAATTATTGACGAAGTTTACGGGTTTTGAATTTCATGAGCGATGCCTTCAGTGAGCTCCCCCCAAGAGAAGCGAGTTTTTCGAATTGAATGAGCTGTGCTTGTGTAGACTTTAATTGAGATAGAGTATATTGTATTTCATTTTTCTGGCTCTCGAGCATGATGTTAGCTTTTTGTTTTTGCCGGTTATTGGTATAGAGCATAAATGCAATTAAAACAAATACACCCAGGCCGGACAACAAGCTATAATGTTTTATTTTGTTTTCGCCGGCTATCCGGTTTGCTTCCAATTGACGATAACGCTCCTGGTCATTTGCAATGGATTTTTGCATAGCCTGGATTTTATCAGGACCATATAATTCATTATTGATGGCATAAGCTTTTTGAGTATATTACTGTGCTTGCTTCGGATTTGATGATGCATACAATCCGGCCAGCATATTGCAATTCATCAAGATTCCATCCTTAATATTTATAGACTCTCACTGTTCAAGTCCCGGTTTTGCATAATAAATCGCTGAGTCGGTTTGTCCCAATGCTTTATGTAATCCCGACCTGGTATTAGCACAATAAGATACTACATGGTGATCTTTGTTTTGAAGTTCCAATAAAATCGCCTGATTAGAAAATTGAAATGCTTTTTGAAAGATCACCTGATCTGAAATTTTAAATCCCCCATATGACTTGAAAGAGAAGGATTGTATAGTCCGGATGATATCATCTTGTCATAGGCTAACCCAGGATAGTATCTGGCAGAATCCAGGTTTTTGCCCGGATTATCATACAATTTGTAATGCACACCAATATTGGATAGTTCAAGGATGTAACTATATATGTCATAGTCCTGATGCGTAGCTATTCCTGCGATGGCCAGTGCTTCGTATAAATAATCCGATGCTTTATCATAATTTTTTAACTCTGGATTCATGATTCCAAGCAGATTGAGACCTCTGGATATTTCGTTGGAGAAGTGGCCGTCCCGGACAATTTTCAACGAATTCAAAATATTCTCCATGGATTTAGATATTTCGCCCTGGATTCTATAAGTGGAAGCTATTGAATGCCCGCGCTTCTCCCTGTTTAAAATGAATTTTTTGAGCAAGCTGTAATGTCTCATAGCCATATAACATGGAGGTATACGGATTGGTATTTCTTAATTCATAAGATAATAAGGTCAGGGTTAACACTCGATCCGTATCCTGATTGATTTGATCCAGACGATGGGATAAACTATCGATTAGCATCAGGTTCTGACTAAAACAAATATTGCAAAGGCAGGACAATACGCAAATGGATACATACTTTTTAAAATATTCATTCATTGAATCTAATTGAGGTAATGGAAGATCACCGGCCCATGGATTGGGTGGTGATGGTTCCTCGATTCGTGTGGGTAATGATAAGCAGAGGAACAAAAACAAATCGCATTGATGGGTTGGTAATACGAATGGTAGTAAAAGTAGCTTTACCCGGGATTGCAAAAGATTGATTGCTTCACTAGGATACGAAACACCAGAGTAAAGGCCGGATGGGGTTTGCCAATGCGCAGATGCGGTCTTGCAATTTATTATTGCCATTTCGAAAAGCGTTTCTCTCTGGATTCAACAATACTTTTTCCGAAAGACTCATTCACTAAAGGGAAACCGCACCGGAAATTAAATTACTCATTTTTTTTAAATGATTCCTTATTGTCCGGTAATAGCATTCTATTATCTTGGGTGTACCTATACACAGATCTGCTGATTATTCTTAAACCATATACCGGTCACGAGTTGTTCACGATGGAAATTATGGGAAAGGAAAAGCGATGATGGCCTTTGTCTGACCACTTTGCTGATGGAAAAGTATATTCTTTAATAACTAAATCCCAATTTGGTTAAACCCGCCCGGATATCAGTATTTTTCATGGTATAATCCCAAATCATCCCCGAACGGTAATCTTCAATCATGATAATAATCGGTCCCTGATCTATTGCCAAAAAAGAACTGGCAAACCAATTTTCGCTCAGATTAAAAGCATCCACCAAACCGTACTCTTTAAATAATTTATCACCCAAAGTATAATAGAAATACTTCAAAGCCGCCATAGATGCATCGGGAGTATAGGGAAAGGAAGACAGTGCTGCTGAAGGCGTAACAGCAGTGTTGTCAATTTTTACCAATGTTGGTCTCATTGCGCACGATGCTCCAAAAGTAAAATACCGGGGCATAATGACTATCTAACCACTGTCAAAAATTCTTTTTCAAAAATAGTAATAGATAGTGGATAGTTTTTGCCTAGTTTATTGTAATCTGCAGATTCTTGATTTAATCTGTGTTTGGACACGATCACTGATAATTTTAGCTTTTCTTTCTCTGTAGGTTTGAAAGTGAAATAAAAGGACCTTTCTTCATTTGGGAATAAATTATTATCGTCTATTTTTTTGGCTTCAGGGTACCATTCCCATCTTTCGCCGATACGATCAGTCTGAGTGGATCTGACGGTGTCGGATTCATTTTTAAGGGTAAAAGTGATATTAAAAAATCGCTCAGGATCACCGGTAGGCACTCTATGTCCGGCAAATTCATTTTTTACTTTAAGTACAAACCGGATTGTATCTCCTGCCATATATGCTGGCTTAAGCGTGGCAGGGTAAATGGCCAGCCCATTTTTAATTTTACTTTCGATGCTATCAAACTTGGGGATACCGGATCCTGCAAAATAATGCTGATGATTGAGTTTTGACCCATAGCCAGGCGCGATCTCACGATGCGTAGTATCCATATGGCAGGATATACAATTCCTTTTACCCCAGTAAGGTCCGGCTTTCCATTCATCCCCTGTCTCAAAGGTGCATGCCAGGGTGGGGGTCAGGACCGCAGAGGCATTGTGACAACCAATACACAATTGCTCAGATAGGAAGATGGTGTCCTTTATAGTTTTATGTGGGGCTTTATCAGATCCATGAGGACCTATGATGGCGCCATCTCTTACATGACAACTGGCACAGGTGATCCCTTCTGATTGAAGGCTTTTATCAAAGTGATCATTGATGGTCTTCACCGGTTTGTAGATATCGCCATCTATAAGCCCCTGGATGATATACTCTTGCTGGTTTTGCAAAGGTATATGGCAGTTGATACACATAAAGGGACTAGACTCTTTTTTTAGTTCGGATTGGAACTGGAGATCAGACCATGCGTGCGCGTGCGTGGATAACAACCACTCCTGGTAGTGCTTCAAATGACAGGTGGCACAATATTTGGCACTCAAGGAGGTTAGGCCTTGTGGTATTTCCTGTTGTGGTATCGCTTTTTCCCAAGATTTTGTAAGAGGAAGTATGTTTTTGCCGGTCGTTTTGCAGCGGATCAGGCTGAGTGACGCGATGAGGACGAAGATAAAAGTAGCAGTTACAAACTTATTCATAGCAAACCTTTATCATACTTTATGTGGTGTCCATATTGAAATTCAAATATAAGTTCAATCTAATAGAAAGTACGAACCATTCTATTTATTTTAGAAATAATCAATAAATGCCGGTTAAGGTGCTGGAATCCATCGTGAGTCCGCCACTCCTGATCTGAACCAGGCATACTGAATATAGAGGAAGTCCCTGGCCATCCCACGGTGGCTTTAATCCAAAATTCAAAAATTGTGATTATTATTAGCCAATTTTGTTCACCAAAAGAGTAAATGATGAAATATATCCTGATCTTATTAATTGTAGCATTAAATCAATCCTATTCCATTGCTCAATTGCCCCAGGTACCTGCTTCGGAATGGCAACAGCTTTTTAATGGCAAAGACCTCACCGGGTGGGATGTAAAAATCAGGGGTTATAATTTGAATGATAATTTTGCCAATACCTTTAGAGTGGTGGACGGTAAGTTGGTTATATCCTATGATGGTTACAGTGCTTATGATGAAAAGTTTGGTCATATTTTTTACAATAAAAACTATTCCTACTATGTGGTCGCGGTGGAATACCGCTTTGTCGGTGAGCAGGCAAAAGGGGGGCCGGATTGGGCGTTTCGCAACAATGGGATTATGGTACATGGACAGACAGCTCAGTCCATGGGCAAGGACCAGGATTTTCCTGTCTCTGTTGAAGTGCAATTGTTAGGAGGCAGGAGTGACGGCACTGTGCGCACTACCTCCAATGTATGTACACCCGGCACGTATATCGAGATGAATGGAGAACTCAGAAAGGAGCATTGCATCAACTCCACTTCCAAAACCTTTGATGGTGATCAGTGGGTCAGAGCTGAGGTGAGGGTACTGGGAGACTCTTTGATTCAGCATTATGTCAATGGGGAGTTGGTCTTATCGTATCAAAAGCCGCAATTTGGAGGTGGTGTGGTCAGTGGCTTTGACCCAAAATTTAAACCCGATGGCCAGCTTATCTCCGGAGGATCTATCTCTCTCCAAAGTGAGAGTCATCCAACTGAATTTCGAAAAGTCGAGTTGCTCAACCTGGAAGGATGTATGGATCCGATGGCATTGAATAATAAAAATTATTATGTCCATCCAGACAATCAACAATGCAGGTATTCTAAAAAGGTGTTGAGAAAAATGAAAGGAAAGAACAAAAAACGGTGATATTGAAGTTTCTGCAGTAGACCCAATTGCATCCATGATTGCTGTAAAAAATGAAAATTTGGGAGCATTGGCCCAATCGGTACAAAATAAACTAAAACTGGTTATTGAAAATTTACAATAGCTCCATTTATACTAAGTTCCGAACAGACTATTTAGAACCTCTTTTTAAAATAAAATCTATCAAGGTACAGGTCATTAATATTAAATTAATCTTTAAGTAACATTCACGCAACATTGGTTTAGTTAATTCGCATTTAATCTAAACCATAAAATCATGCGTAAATTAATTACACTTATTACTTTTTTAATTTTTGTCAGTGCTTGTTCTCAGTACGAAGTTTTTGCACCAGGCAGTGAAGAAAACAGTCAGCTAGAATCAAGGTCGGGTATACCGTCTTTTAGTTCGCTGAGTTCTATTGACTTAGGTCCTACAGGCGCTGCAGAAATCAGTGCTTTTGATCCCGCTACAAATAAATTGTTTGTAGTGAATAACACAAATAATAATAATAATAGGATCGATGTAGTCGATCTATCCAACCCATCCATGCCAGTCCTTATGGCCAGTATCGCAGTGGCACCTTTTGGTGGCCTGATCAATAGCGTAGCAGTAAGTAATGGGACAATAGCAGCGGGCATCGAGTCCATGGATAAAGTAAGTGATGGCAAAGTGGTGATATTCAATACTGCCGACCATACTGTCATCAAAGAAGTGAAAGTAGGTGCTTTGCCTGATATGGTCACATTTTCTCCGGATGGCCATTACATCTTAAGTGCTAACGAAGGAGAGCCCAACTTAGACTATTCGATCGATCCTCTTGGCACAGTATCTATCATCGAAGTAGCCAACGATTATGCAGTCACCACACTTAATTTCGACAATTTTAAAAACAAACGATATTTGCTGGAGGCCAAGGGCATGAAAATATTTGGACCCAATGCTAGTTTCGCCCAGGACATAGAGCCTGAGTATATAGCCGTATCTGCCAATTCAAAAACAGCATGGGTCACCTTACAGGAAAATAACGCGGTAGCCCAAATCAATATTCAATCTAAGACCATAACGGACATCTTTCCATTAGGATTTAAAAACTATCAACTCGCTGCCAACACTATTGATCCAAGTGATCAGAATGGGGGAGCTCTTTTCGCAAATTATCCTGTGAAGGGGATGTATGAACCTGATGGAATTGCAGTATTGGATTATAACGGAAATCCACTGATATTCACAGCCAACGAAGGAGACGCCAGAGAATATTCTACTTATGAAGAAAATCTTCGGTATGGAAGTTCAAACTATAAAGTAGATCCAAATTCGCTACCACAGGGAGCTGCACTCAAGCCCAATGCCATTTTAGGACGGTTGAATGTGAGCACTGCTCTGGGTGACATAGATCATGATGGTGATTTTGATCAGATCTATACTCATGGAGGAAGATCATTTACTATATGGAACGGACGCACTGGGGATCGCGTATTTGATAGTCGTAATGATCTTGAAAACAGGGCTGTAACCCTCGGCGTGTATCCTGAAAACAGGAGTGATGATAAAGGTACAGAACCAGAAACAGTAGTTATTGGAAAAATCGGTAGCACCAATTTATTGTTTGTTGGGTTGGAACGAGCCAATGCAGTAGCCATTTATGACATATCCAATCCCATCAATCCGGTTTTCTTGCAAATATTGCGTACTGGAGAAGGTCCGGAAGGCATTGTATTTGTTCCAGCTGCAGAAAGTCCCTCCGGCCAAAATCTACTTATAGTGAGTTGTGAGACAGAAGGCGTGGTTAATATCTTTTCTGCCGGACTATAAACAAAAAAATATGAAGGATTACTTCCAGTTGACATTTCTGAATATGCTCTAAGTAGTAATTTTAAACATTTTTTTCTCAAAAGCTGAGCTACTGTCATTGCTCAGCTTTTTTATGCCGTCATGCTGCTAAAAATTTTCTATATCGTTCTCAAGTCACCTCCATTTTGAAGATCTCCCTACTTCAGTACTACGCACCCCAAAAAATTCTTACATTCGGCATTGATTAACTGAATGAATATGAATCAAAAGCCTGACCTATCTTTTAAGCGTATACTCTATATGAGTTTTGGTTTTCTGGGGATCCAATACGGATTTGGATTGCAGCAAGCCAATATGAGCCCGATCTACCGGTACCTGGGAGCTGAAGAAAGCAATATTCCGGGGTTGTGGCTGGCTGGACCTTTGACCGGATTGTTTCTACAGCCTATTATTGGTGCCCTCTCTGACAAAAGCTGGTCTCCCAGGTGGGGTAGACGCATGCCTTATATTTTATTTGGAGCTATTGCGGGTAGTATCGCAATGGTGATGATGCCTAATGCCAAAACAGTCTTTATGGCGGCTTGTCTCATGTGGTTATTGGATGCCGGACTTAATAGTTCGATGGAGCCTTTTCGTGCATTTGTCGGAGATATGCTCAACACCAAGCAGCGCCCTGTAGGATATGCTTTGCAGTCCTTTATGATTGGATTTGCACAGACGATCTCTAATTTGATGCCTTTTATTTTACCCTTATTGGGCATATCGCTTGCACTCAATGCAGATGTGACCAATGGCATCCCACTCTCGGTGAGATATCCTTTTTATATAGGGGCGGCGGCCATCATCCTTACCGTGCTGTGGACAATGTATACGACCAAAGAATATCCGCCCAAGGATGAATCGTATAAACAAAAAGTGGTCTACACTCCAAAAGAAATTAAACAGATAGGGATTTGGGGGCTTGCTTTGAGCATAGGATTTGCTTTGATGGGTTCATTATTTGCCTTGAGGTTGGGAGGAGTGACTAGTGCTTTGCTCTGGGGGCCCGGTATTTTTGTTTTCCTCTACGGGCTGTTCCGCTTACCGGTATTCAAAGAAATTCTTGCTTCCTTGGCTGATATGCCACAAGTGATGAAACAAATCTGGTGGGTCAAACTATTCACCTGGTACGGTCTGCCTTTGATGTGGCAATTTTTATCTCTTGCTGCTGCCAAATATGCTTTTAATGCAGCCAGCCCGGAGGCCAACCCGGTTGGATTTGAAGCAGGTAAAAACTGGGGCAATCTTTGTTTTGCGATGTTCAGTGTGTCCTGTTTTGTGATTTCTATTTTTATTCCGACGATTGTAAAAAAACTAGGAAGTCGACGCATGACCCATGCTATATTTCTTACTGTGGGAGCCATCGGTTTTTTTATTTTAATATTGAGTGATAGCAAATGGATCTATTTGACCGGTATGACCTTAATGGGTTTTGCCTGGGGTTCGATTGTAGCCATTCCTTATCTCATGATCGCTGATGCCGTCTCACCTGCGCGCATGGGCGTGTACATGGGATTGATCAATGGATTTATTTGTGTGCCTCAGTTTATCGGGATGTTGACTGTGCCTTTCTTTTACAAAACTTTTCTGGGGGATGATCCACGCAATGCCTTGTTTTTATGTGGTGCCTGCCTTCTGTTGGCGGCGGTAGCATGTTTTGGAATAAAAGAGGATGTGGCAGCTTATAATGAACAAGGGCTGGTCACCAATCAATAACCTGAGAACGACCGTGTTGTGTCTCGGTAATTCTTCATGCTTCAATATTTCAAAATGAGTAAATATTTTTGTTTTATCATTTTAGCTTTTTTGTTTTCATGCCAGCCTACTACTTCCCGGGTGACTGTGATGGAAGTACCAGGAAAAGATGTTTTTTGTCGCATTGACCAAAGTGGAATTTCAGTATTGCCCAGTGGCAGATATGTTACCCCCGCAGGCTCAGGCATTCGCATCACGCATGATCCTTTTGGCATGGCTGTTTCTCCTGATGGCAAGAAGGCAGTGACACTACACAATGGGGTGCTGACCATATTAGATCTGTTATCCATGGATCACATCAGAATACCCAGCTATGATAAAAAGATTAGCTCTCCCTTTTCAAAAGGATCTTTTTTAGGTGTAGCATTTGCCCATGACTCTAAGACAGTCTATCTAAGTGGTGGAGATAACGGGGCTGTGATCAAATATGATATTGAAGCCCAGGCACGCCTCGATTCTATTTCATTGGACGGTATCGTCGACGGAGTGGACTATGAAGATAGTTTTACATCTGACCTGATATTGCATGGCAATGAATTGTTGATTTTGGATCGGGCCAATTTTAGGCTGGTCAGGTATGACCTCGAAAAAAAAACAATCACCTCCTCCATACCTACCGGTCGTCAGCCTTTTGGGCTTGCAGTGAGTCCCGATGGGAATATGGCTTTTGTAGCCAATGTAGGAATGTATGCATATCCACTCATAGAAGGCATTACTAAAGAAAACTATGATTCCATGTTGATCTCTGCACATCCATATGGAGACAATACCAAAGAATCTATAGAGGGAACTATCATCGAAAACAGAATAATACCCGGTGTGGGCGATCCATTATCGCCAGAAGCCATGAGTGTCTTTACGATAGATCTTGCTACCAATAAGGTCGTCGATAAATACAAAACAGGTCACCAAATAGGCCATATGGTCGAAGATGCTGAGGTCGTGGGAGGAGCCAGTCCTAACTCTATTGCCGTAGGTACTCAATATGCTTATGTGACCAATGCTACCAATGATAATATATCTGTCATAGACTTCAGGAATCATAAGATCGTAAACCACATTCCTATCCAGGTAGATCCTCGTTTAGATAAATTGAGGGGACTGCTGCCATTTGGTATCACACTCAGCAGCGATGAGCAGACATTGTATGTCGCTTTGTTGGGGTTCAATGCTATCGCAGTCATCGATGTAAAAACGAAAGTCACGAAAGGACTGATACCTACAGGTTGGGGTCCGACACGTGTACAGTTGTCTAAAGATGAAACTGAGCTCTATGCGATTTCTTGCAGAGGATATGGTGCCGGACCAAATGGAGGTGATAAGTTCGTGAGCCCACCTCAAGGCACTTATATTGGAGATATCCAACTGGGTAGTTTTCATAAAATTAAGATGCCTGATCCGGCAACATTAAGCGCCTATACTCAACAAACATTGGCCAATACATTTTTATCCCACGAAATCACCGATGATAAAACCAATCCACTACCACCCTTACCAGCAGTAAATAGGTCTCCAATCAAACACATCGTGTACATCACGAAAGAAAATAGAACCTATGATGAAGTGTTAGGTCAGCTACTAGGTGGTAAAGGAGATAGTACCCTGGCCAGGTTTGGTGTAAACTGTGAATACACGTTGCAGGATTCTTTAAGGCCAAAGTTTATAGGGATGAAGGTATCTCCTAATCATCATAAAATAGCTCAAAAATTTGCATTTAGCGATAACTTTTATTGTGATAGTGATGCCTCTATACACGGTCACCATTGGATGATGGGGGTGATCCCTAATGAATGGGTAGAGACTAACTCCAGTGTAAGCAAGACAGCTAAAATATTTTCATCTGCACCAGGCAGGAGATTTCCAGGTTCTACAGGAAGCATGGATCCCGAAGATTATGCTGAGATCGGTGGATTGTGGGAAGCCCTGGAGCGCAACAAAATTTCTTTTTACAATTTTGGCGAAGCCAATGAGACTGCACATGTTCGTGAACAATGGATGGATACTGCTACCGGGGCAGCGCATGGTGTGATGGTGCCTATTCAAAAAGCACTTTTTGCCCGTACCAGTCACAATTATGCCGGGTACAATACCAATATTCCGGATCAATTTAGGATGAATCAATTTGAATCTGAGTTTACCAAAATGTGGCTCGATGGTCAGGAGGAAATGCCAGCACTGATCACTATGCAGGTTCCCAATGATCATACGGCAGGACCACGGCCTGAAGATGGCTATCCATATCAAAGTTCGTTTGTGGCTGACAATGATCTGGCATTAGGCAGGATTCTGCATTTTCTATCGCGCACTAAATATTGGAAAAACATGCTGGTCATCATTACAGAAGATGATCCCCAGGGAGGCGTTGATCATATCGATGCGCATCGCAGCATTCTCATGATGGCAGGACCTTTTGTCAAACAGGGTTATGTTAGTCACACCCATGCCAATTTTGGGTCGATCTTAAAGGTGATCTACAATATATTGGGTATACCCTATGTCAATCAATATGATGCTTCTGCTGCTCTGTTGCAGGATTTTTTTACCAATACACCTGATTACTCTTCGTATGATTTAGAGATGAATGATCCGAGAATATTTGATGTAAGTAAGGCTATGAAAAAATATCATCGGGAAATAGATTGGCGAAAAATACAGCAAGGCCCGGACATGGATGATGCAGATGAAATCAAAAAAGAGTTTGATAAATGAAAAAATTCTTCTTCCTATTACTAATAATCCTTTGTGGTAGTTCATTCGTTCCCCCAAAAACACTTTGGATAGCTATCGGTGACTCCATTACTTATTTAAACGAACATCCGGATGAAGCTGGCAATAGAATCACCAAAGGATATATGACCCGGGTAGTTGAAAAAATACCAGATATAGAATACATCAACCAGGGGCACAATGGATGGACCTCCGGCGGTATCGCCGATAAAATTGAGGAGCTTGGATTGGTCAGGGCAGATGTCTATTCTGTTTTTTTGGGTACCAATGATTGGTGGGCCGGCCGGCCGGTGGGTCAATGGAGCGATTATCAAAACAACACCGGCAATACGACCATCTATGGTTCCTTCAGAATTATTATCAACAAATTGCGCCACCTCAATCCCGATGCCAGGATTATTTTGATCACCCCGATGCAACGAGTCGATTTTGTTTATATCAATAATTTTAAAAACAATGCATACGGATCTTATAAACAAAAAAAGGGTCAATCATTGTCGCAAGTGGCAGATGCCATAAACTCGATAGGCACTTACGAACATTTCAAAGTAGTAGACTTATTTTATAAAAAATCACTCCGGTTAGATAAGCTCGTTAAGTATAAGAGATTAAAAGATCCTGCGACAGGGCTGTATAAAAACTTTAGGTATCCTTCATTTATTGATATTCCTTTTGACACTACTTTGGATGAGTATCCTTACCCGGTCGACGCCATTGGCATGACTTATGATGGTCTGCATCCTTCGGATCGGGGTTATGATGTGATAGCTAAATCATTGGCCAGGCTGTTGAAAAACTAGTATTGTACAAGGAGTCATACTGTCGTTACTTCAGGTTTGTTCATTGACATCAGTATAATCTAAATAAGATGCCTGATCTTATTTTTACCCCACTCTAAGTCAATACCTGTGTTACAAAGGACGAAGAATTTCCAGTCAAAGATATCGGGAGGATTGTTTTTTCAGATGAAAGCGCCACCGTGTTGTTTGTTTATCCGAGAGATCATCCGTAATTAAGTAGTGATATATCTGGAATAGAATCTGCTTCAACTGCAGCTACTTATTTAAATACCTTATCAAAGCTTCTTTCTTATTCCTGGATACACTAAGTTGTGAACCATCGCTTAAAATAACGTACCCTCCTTCACCTTTGAAATATTGGGAAACTTCGTTTATGTTAATCAGAAATGAGTGGTGAATACGAATGAACATCTCATATTCAAAAAGTAGTGCTTGTATTTCCTTTAATATTCGACTTGAGGTAATTTTTACTTTGTTTTTTAAGTATATATGAGTATAATTATCATCAGCTTCGCAGTAAAGTATTTCATCAATATGAACAAGCCTAAAACCTTCCATATTTGGAATTGCCAATTTTTTATAAGTGTGTTCCTTTTTAGATAGTTTATCTAGTAGAAACTGGTATTGTTCAAGATTGGAGGTTTTGTAAAAAGCTGACTTAAACAAGTCTTCATACCTTTGCACCCCCAGTATTAGCTCTTTTGGATCAATTGGCTTGACTAGATAATCTAATGCGCTGTATCGGATAGCTTGAATAGCATAATGTTGAAAGGCAGTAGTAAATATCACAGCTAATCGCTTTTCTTTCACTTTATCTAGCAATTTAAATCCATTGATTCTTGGCATTTCAATGTCTAAAAAAACAAGATCAGGCTCTAATTCAATAATTGCGTTGTAGCCGGTTTCTGGTGCAGCACATAGAGATATAATTTCTACCTGAGGACAGTGCTCAGTTAATAAAATTGATAGAACAGACAAACTATCCTTCTCGTCATCTATCAATATCGTTCGAATCATTGTATTATTGGAATTAAGATGTTAACAATTGTACCTAATGAATTGCCGCTTTCATCCTTTGGATCAAGAATTGAAATTTCACCGGTTTCATCATACTTTTTAATCAAACGTATCCGCTCACTAGTTAGTTGAATACCTAATGATGTGCTTTCTATGCCCATTTCTCCTGTCCTCCTGGATTTCAATCTTCCTATACCATTATCGCTAATTTTAATTTTTAAACTGTTAGAATCCTCCCAAATGGATATTATTAGTTCCCGTTTACCCACTTTGCTTTTGAGACCATGCGTCAACGCA
>OBID01000646.1_pt1 | contig 13719 bp, 15 predicted proteins | sample 1519781 | NCBI WGS metagenome assembly OBID01 (sample SAMEA3991478, study PRJEB22521) | metagenome | biome: anthropogenic terrestrial biome; feature: sewage plant; material: sludge | place: Sweden | collected 2012-09-26 | reverse complement strand
TAATTAACTCCATGGTTTGAATTACTTCGTCTTGAAGAATTTTATCTCCTTCAGTAAATCGGAGCTCCCTTCTTACATACCATTCCTTGGTTTTTTTCAATCCATTAAATTCAAATCCATGGATAACCAGTGTATCAAAATTTTGGGAAATTCCTTTTAGATTAAGGAATATAAAAAGTAGGATAATGGGTAACCTGAAAATAATTACAGATTTAAATAACTCATCAACATATTAAATCGATCCTGCAAAGGATCATTAAATCGCTCTTCCGAAAATAGTTCAACTACTTCAATCCCATAACGCTGAAGCGAATTAACAATGCCTTGAGCATCCTGACAATTTAATTTTAGCGTTATAAATAAACTACCAGCATCAGATGCATCACTTACAAACGTTCCTAATACATTACAATCTTGTTCTTCTATGATTCGCGCAATTTTACTTAAGGAATAATCCATTCTCCTTTGACTTAACACGATTATGCAGCCTGGTTCAGACATTGCAAAACACTGGCCATAAAATTGAATGAGACTTTGCTTGGAAATGATACCAATAAATTCATCGTGATCATTAACAACTGCAATACAACTGAGGTGGTTTTCAACGATCCGGGTCCAAATCTCAAAAAAATGACTCTGGGGTCCGACCGAATCGTGAATTTGGCATGGGATTTCATTTAAACGTGTTGATTCATCGCATTCAAACAAATCATCTTTCGAAATCATTCCTTCAAAATGTTGCTCATCCAAAACAATTGCTTCAGTCAAACCCGCCTGTTGGAGATAATTTCTTGCAGTTCCAGCCGAATCTTTAACCGAAAACGCAGTTAAATTCTTGTCTATAAAATTGAGTGCTATCATTTATCTTTTATTAGTTCGATGGGTACTTTATTTACTAAAACAAGTTGCTCTTCTTGCTTTTCTTGCTTTTCTTGCATTCTATTTTGAAGTTGCATTTTCAATTGCTCATTCAAACGGAATTGATTCTTTTTAAAATCTTCAAATACTGGCAAAACACGAATATACGCCAGGGCTTCGTGGTTTAATATTTTTTCATATTCCTTAAAACCATTTGCAACTGCCAAATCCAGATGTGTAAAAGCCTCCTTTGCTTGTTCTTCTAATGAATATGCACATGCAATATTAAAGTGAATGGCAAAATCTTCGGGGCTAGTTTCCAATGCCAATTTAAAATCTGCAATGGCCCCTTTCGTGTCAAAATCTTTGAATTTTTTTATTCCGGATTGCTTGAGGTTTTCAGCTTCTTTGCGTTTTTTAAAATTCACAACAGTTGGATAATTCCGGCTGCTTTTAGGTGAATCATCATCTATCATGATGTAGCGTCCTCCACGATTAATCGTTCGTTCTTTTGATTTTTCAAGTCTTCTTCCAAATCGGTCTCTGAAAAAATAACTGTTGTACCGTCTATCAAATTCAGCATTGTCCATGGTTAAAAGTTTGTATGCATCGTACCATCCTAAAAATGCAGTCAATGGTATTCCTGCAATACGACCCAACCATATAAAAAGTGCTATATAGGATATACCCAATTCTGGTTGCCGAAGATAAAATTTATGTGCTCCAAATCCGCCTGCAATGACTGCCAAAAGTATGGCTACAAATTTTTTCTTCATGTTTCTGAAAATTTAAACGTAACCAGTGCAATATCATCAGGAATTTCCTCTTTTCCTTTAAAATCTGTTATATAGTCCATAATGGAATTACACATTTCCTTGGCGGGTGCATTTCGATGTTCTAAGATATAACTGCGCAGCATGTCTTCAGTAAAATTTATCCCTAAGCTGTTTTTTAAATCGATTAATCCATCGGTAAATGCGACCAATATTGTATTTTCTTTTAAATCTATAATTCCTTCATGAATTTCAGGTAATTGATCAAAATGACCGATAATCGTTGTCGTTGCCTTGAGGTCAATAAATTTTTCATCTTGAAATAAAACGGGTGGTATGTGGCCGGCATTTACATAATACAATTTCTTGTTTTTTAAATCTGCCACCGCAATAAAAAAAGTTAGATATTTCTCTCCTTTTGTAATTCTCATAACCGCTTGGTTTAAAACCATAACCAGGGTTTCAAGATCTTTGTATTGTTGACCAAGATTTTGCAACAAGGCTTGAAAATTTGCCATAATCATTGCCGCTGCAATTCCTTTTCCAGATACATCTGCAATGCAAAAACATATTTTATGTTCGGAAAACCATAAGTAATCAATATAGTCACCTCCTACTTTGTAATGGGGTCTGTAGACATTGGCCAAAGAAAAGTTTGCTCCACATGGCATTTCTTCTGGAATCAACATTTGGGTTACCTCTTTTGCCAGCTCCCATTCTTTTTCTTGTACGATCTGCTTTCTAACCAAGCGCTTGTTCTCAATAGCTACTGCAACAATATTTGTAATGGATGTAATAAATTGAATATTATTAAAAATCTGATCACCTCTTTTTACACCACTAATTAACGAATATGCAATGGGTTCCGTTTTATGATAGACTGGAATAATAAATTCAAAACCTTGTAGTTTGGCATTATCCGCTTTTTTAATCGTGTGCAATCGATTGTATTTAATAAACAATTGGGGTAAACTGGCTAAGTCTAATTCAGGATCTAAATCGTGTGTAACTACGAGTTGCCAGTTATCGTCTTCTCTAATAAAAAGTGCTAAACGCTCAATGCTGAGTTCCCAGGTCAAAAAACTTTTATACATATTGAAAAGTTCCTCCTGGGGAAGGTTTTCGTTAATCGCCTGAGTAATATTTAATAATGAGGTAATCTGAAGTTGTTTTAAACTCAGCTCATTTTCCATTTTCGTTAAAATTGCTTCTTCCCGGCTCATCTGATTTCTTGCATTCTGACATCGGTTAAATCCCGCAGATGAGCGGTTATCACCTGAAAAGACAGAATCAGCAAAACTACAACAATCGAAGGAATCAATGCCAATAAGGGTTTTCCTGATATTGCATACGAATATTGTTCCTGAAGTATATTTCCAAGGCTGGGAATCGGAGGTTGAAGCCCAAAACCTAAAAAGGAAAGACCCGATTCCAGTAAAACTGCTAAAGCAAAGTTTCCAGCAGCACTGACCCATACCGGTCCCATTAAATTGGGTATAATGTGCTTAAATAAGATCCGAAATTCAGAAAATCCCATCGCTTTAGAAGCTTGAACAAATAACATCTCCTTATAATACAGCACCTGGGCCCGAACCAATCGGGCTACATCTCCCCACATGGTAAGTGCTATAGCTATAAAAATTGAACTAAAGGATCTTCCAAAGCTTAAAATGATAGCAAATGCCAATAAAATAGTGGGTAATGACCAAAAGACATTTATTAGAATTGAAATAAATGCATCCGTCCTTCCACCAAAAAATCCTGCCAATCCACCCAATACCAATCCAATGATTAAGGACAAAACCACAGAAGCAAACCCTATAATCAGTGTATACCGCAGACCAACAACAATTCGGCTTAGGACATCTCTGCCAAACTTGTCGGTACCAAACCAAAAACAGGAGCAGATCGTTTGCTTGTTTTGCTTGAATGCAACGACCTGGTTTTTATAAACAGACCTGTTTCCGCTTAAAAATCTATCAACGAAACCTTGGTCGGATTGGGTAATCAATTGCTTATTCAAACAATATGTTTGGCCTGGATTCATCAAAGCAAATTCTGGAATTTGATTATTGGCAAACCTGCTTTGGTCTGGAATTATCAGGTAAGCTAAAAACGCGAATACACAACATCCAGACAAGAATACAATTGCACAATAAAAACTTACTTTTTTCAATTTTTAAGTTTTGGATTTTCAGTATGCCGCTTGTTATCTCGTGTTGTTTTTTTAAGCATGTTATTTTTAAATGCTTGATCCAAGTCAATATTCAATTGATTTGCAAGACAGATCACCACAAATAAGATGTCGGAAAGTTCATCTTCTAATTGTGCTTTTAAATCGATCTCTGATTCTGCTTTTTTAAAGGATTGTTCTCCATATTTTCTGGCAATAAGTCTGGTGAATTCCCCAACTTCTTCCATTAATAGCAGCGTGTTTGTCGTTTCATTAAAATAACGTACACCCAATTTTTGAATCCACGTATCTACGAGTTCTTGTTCTGATTTCATTTATTCCCGTTGTTTAGAATCTATAAAAATAGTTACTGGACCATCATTGATCAATTCAATTTTCATATCAGCACCAAATACCCCTGTTTTAATTTCTTTATGGCTTGCTTGTTCGAGTGCTTTTATAAAAGCTAAATACCATTTATTTGCTTCTGATGGGAGTGCTGCCGCAGTAAATCCGGGTCTGTTCCCTTTTTTAGTACTCGCAAATAACGTAAATTGACTTACTAACAAAATAGCTCCATTAATATCCTGTACTGACAAATTCATCTGATCTTTTTCGTCTGAAAAAATTCGCAACTGGCAAATTTTATTAACCAGCCAATCCACATCTATTTGTTGTTCATTTTGTCCGATCCCTAAAAAAACCAGAAGTCCTTTTTGAATCTCTGAATATTTAGTGCCTTCTATCCATAAAGAAGCCGAAAGAACCCGTTGAATTAAAACTCTCATAATTTTTTTATAAACATATATTTTAATTGTAAAGCTTAATCCACTGTTTATCAATATTTAAAAATCTATTTTTTCGCAGGTATTGAATTGGCTTTTAAACATTTGGACTCCATTTTTTAATAAGCTCCTCTTTTTTGCCTCAATTATATCTAATTTTTAATTCAATTGTGAATAAATACTGGTTGTATCGCTTGTTTTAAACATTTTTTTACAAACCTGTTTTAAACAATTGTATTTTAAACATGTGTAATAAAACTTCTTTAATCCTTCTAAATCATTTATTTAGTATTCTAAAATATTTGTTTAAAAGATGTTTAAAACTAGAAAATATGGACCATTTAACATATTAACAGAGCCTTATTCATATTCATCCTATAGTTTATATTTAAATAAAGATATATAAGAAGTGGAAAATTTAATTGAAGAAAAACCGCTTGGAAATACTCAATTTTGTGCGGTGGAAGTGCCTAAAAACAATAAATTTATTTTACAATGGCTTTGGGCTGGCCTAGTGCTTGTGTTAATCCAAATTATTTTAGGCGGTATTACCAGGCTGACAGGTAGCGGCTTAAGTATCACCCGTTGGGATATCATAACCGGAATTTGGTATCCACTGAACGAAGAACAATGGACTCACTATTTCGATTTATATAAGCAAACGCCTCAATATACCAAGGTAAATGCCTGGATGGATCTGGAGCGTTTTAAATTTATTTTTTTTTGGGAGTATTTCCACAGGCTTTGGGCGCGTTTAATGGGACTCGTTTTTATTGTACCCCTTAGTTACTTTTTATTTAAGAGATTACTTAGCAAACAACTAAAAGTTAAAGTGCTTGTAATTTTTATACTAGCTATTGTAGTTGCTTCTTTAGGATGGATTATGGTTGCAAGCGGATTGGTGAATTATCCATGGGTAAATGCTTATAAATTGTCATTTCACCTGAGTGTTGCTGTGTTGTTACTGGTGTATATTTATACTACAATTCTGTTTGCAGAAGGAAATCAAATTAAATGGAATGAATTTAAAACGGTTATTAATTTGCCTGTTATTTTTTCAGTCTTGATTTTTTTGCAGATTTATTTGGGTGGAATTATGGCAGGAATGAAAGCCGCATTGGTTTCTCCAGAATGGCCCTTGTTATTAGGTCAATGGCTTCCAAAAGAAATTTTTCAGTTTTCTAATTATTCAAATTTTTTATTTTCTGAGTATGAAATTTCACATACCGCACCTGTTATTATTCAATTTTTTCATAGAGTGATTGCTTATTTAATTTTTATTTTATTTCTGTTAATTATTTATAAGTATCATTCCAAATTTAGAAGTACGTTATACCTCATTTTGTTTTTAGTTGTAGCACAAATTTTATTGGGGATATTTACTTTGATAAACAGTCATGGATCTGTTCCACTTTGGCTGGGTTCATTGCATCAATTAACCGGAATTGTATTATTATTGGCCAGTATTAATTTTTTAAGTATAGTTTCAAACGCTAGCAGCTCAGCGAAATAGATAAATTGCATTTCATTATTATTGGAATTAGATTATTTTTGTCGGAACCTTAAGCATTATATGGAATTTAAATTAATAGAAGAGGATAAATTTAAATATATAGAGACAAACACATCAGGGCCTAATCTGATGCTTTTGCATGGTCTTTTTGGTGCTTTAAGTAATTTTGAAGGGATTCTTAATCATTTTAAAGACAGGTATAATGTGATCATACCCATTTTACCGATTTACGAACTTCCTATTTTTAAAGCGTCCTTAAATGGTTTGGTAGAGCATGTTTTGGATTTTGTCAAGTTTAAGCAGTTTGTAAAGCTCAACTTAGTTGGAAATAGTTTAGGAGGTCATATTGCCTTATTATATGCCCTTGCAGATGCCGAAAAGATCAATTCAATTACTTTAACAGGCAGTTCCGGTCTGTTTGAAAGTGGAATGGGAAGCAGTTTCCCTAAACGGGGAGATTACGAGTACATTAAGAATAAGACGGAAGAGACGTTTTTTGATCCAAGTGTAGCAACTAAAGAATTGGTTGATGAAGTATATGATATTGTAAATGATCGCGGAAAAGCAATTCGGGTAATAGCCACTGCAAAATCAGCGATTCGACACAATTTAGGGGATAAACTCCAAAATATTCATGCACCTACTTTATTGATTTGGGGTAAAAACGATGGAGTTACGCCGCCATTTGTAGCCGAAAAGTTTAAAGAGTTGATTCCAAATGCCAGTTTATTTTTTCTTGATTCGTGTGGACATGCTCCAATGATGGAAAAACCGGTTGAATTTAACCGTATTTTAGATGAATTTCTTACCAAAGAAAGTGCTAACTAATTGATTATTAGGTTTAAATACTTTGAAAGCAGCGTTTTGAAAAGAAAGAGCGTCTTAACATAAAGCTAGTGGTCTCGTGGAAATAGAACAGATCATACAAGGTTGCCTAAAGGGAGATCGCATCAGTCAAAAGGCATTGTTTGATCGCTATTCAGGGAAAATGTTGGCGGTCTGTAGTCGCTATTCAAGACATTTGATGGAAGCTGAAGACCTCTTACAGGATGGCTTTATAAAAGTATTTACCAACCTGGAACAATATAAGTTTGAAGGTCCATTCGAGCAATGGATCCGGAGAATCATGATCAACAATGCTATTAAAAATTGTCACCGGAAGAGTTTTCAAAATGAATACTCCGTGGGTGATGAGCTTCCGGAAACGTTTGAAGATCCTGAAGCAATTGATAGTATGAGTGAACGGGAATTACTCGGGCTGATTAGTGAATTACCGGATGGATATCGGATGGTCTTTAATCTTTATGCCATAGAAGGGTATTCTCATAAAGAAATAAGCGAAAGTTTAAAAATTGAGGAGAGCACTTCAAGATCTCAATTGGTTAAAGCAAGGAAAGTATTACAAGATAAATTATTAAAGCTACAAAAAACTACTATATGATTAATTCGGGCTGGATGGATAAACTATTTCAAAAGAAACTTCAAAATTTTGAAATGCAGGTTAATCCGCACGTTTGGGAAACTATAGCCAAAAAACTCGATGAAGATAAACGCAGACCTCATTTATTGGGCAGCTGGTGGACAATCTTATTGTCTTCTCTCATCGTTTTTATGGTTATTGGAGCCGGAACCTATATCGTTACAAAGTGGTTGAAATTCCAAAAACTTGAACAACAGCGCAATAAGGATCTTCCAATGATTCCTGAAACGGTTGATTATTCTTCTCTTGCTAGTTCAACAAACTCAAATAAAGCGCCTCTCGCGATCAAAGATTTAAATCTTAATAAAAGAAAGCGTAGCAATCCAAGTACAGCAATTCATACAAAAAACATTTCTACAAACAAGTTCATTTCAGAAAATAAAGCAGGTCGCGTTGAACAGAATAAATTAACGGACATTGAAACGCCTTCTAATTTTTTAATTGAATCAGAGACGAAATTCAACAAAGTCATTACACAAGGTGTATCAGCATATACTGCGGAAAATTTAACCGCATCTGCAGATCCAATCTTTTTAGAAACGCTTGTTTCAGGGCCCAATAGCGCAATTTATCCTGATCTAATCTTGCAAGATTCTAAAAAAAGCAATGAAGAATCTTTAATATCAAGCACAGAAAATAAAGCATCCAGTGTGTTGGATGGATGTAATGTTTATAAAAGCAGGAAGCCACACTTTTTTATGGATGTTTATTTTTCTCCAGAATTAGCAAACCGCACGTTAAGCACAAATGAACCTTCTTTGGTTAAATATGCTATTGAGCGGTCCAATTCAGAGAAACCTATTATGTCTTATAGTATTGGAGTACGTGGATCTTTTGTTGCTGCAAATGGATTGACATTCCGTGGAGGAATAGCTTATGCAAAAAATAAGGAGCGTTTCGATTTTGTAAAAGAACGGCAAAAAATTACCAAAGAAATAAAAGACAAAGATGGAAATGTGGTGAGTACCCAAGTTGAAGAGAAAGTGATTCTTGATAAAATCTACAATCAATATAATTACCTGGATTTACCGATTACGATTGGTTTTGAAAAAGACCTGAAAGACTTTATTCTTTCTCTTAATGGTGGAATCGGTTTAAATCTTTGGTCAAGTCAAAGTGGTAAAATTTACAAGGAAGATATTAAAAATGTTTATGACCTTAAAAACGGAGGAGAAGCAGGCGTTTCTTTTTTTAGAAAAAATGCTGGGCTTAGTTTAATAACCAGTGTTGGTTTAAATTATAAGTACAATGAGCGGATTCTATTATTGTTAGAGCCATCCATGAGATATTATTTGCATTCATTATCTAATACTGAAAATCCAATCAGCCAAAAATATGTTTTCATTGGATTGAATATCGGATTGAGTTATAGAATTCAATAACGCCACTCAAAGGAATTTATAATAGTCATCAGGTCTTTTTTTACAAATTCGATGATTGGACTCAGTGAGTCTGGCCTGGTTTGCGCATTAAAATATAAGGATGCACGCAAGAAGTGCTTTGTAGAATCCGTAAGATAGAATTGAAAAGAAGAAGCCGTAGGCCCTTCTAAATTATAAAGCATTCCATTCACCTGGTTTGATTTGTGAATAGGAATTTCATCAATAAAGTTTGCTTTTACTTGATGTTCACGAGCTAGTTTATAAGAATCCTTAATGTATTTTGTCAAATCTTCTGATTTAGTGATAGGAAGGTATGAACAGTAAATGGTACCATTAAAAATTTCCATTTGTAAATTGAGCCAACAATCGTTTAAGGGCTTTTCACCAAAAAAGGATGTATCTTTTATTGGTTTGACATAGGATGCATATTGAAATGTAAATGGGCAAGCCGCAGTTTCATATTTTACTAAAGTAAATTCGGGAAAGGATATTTTTGGATACATCCGAGGCTTAGGAGTAAAAACAGAATCTTTGCAGCTACTTAAAGCCAGGCAAATTGATATTGAAAAAAAGTATCGTAGAATTTTGTAATTCATGTAATGGCAGGTGTATCGTGGAATCTAAGCTTCTGTATTTATAAACTTACTTTAATTTGTTCGATGCGTCTTTTATTTACAGCAGTTACTTTAAATTTAATATTTTCTATTTGGATTTCTTCATCTTTTCGTGGCATTTCTCCCGATTGCTCTAATAATAATCCTGCAATGGAATCTGAATTACCTCGAGCTTCTTCAAATCGATATATATCGATGCCAATAACGCGACACATGTCATTGATCAAGGTTTTCCCATCAAACAAATAGGTGTTAGGATCTATTTTTACAAAATTGAGTTCGTGTTGTTCATCAAATTCATCTTTAATTTCTCCTACGATTTCTTCCATAATGTCTTCTAAGGTGACAATACCGTTTGTACCTCCGTATTCGTCAACCACAAAACCCATGTGAACGTGTTTTTCTCGAAAGTCGTTTAAAGTGTCATTAATTTTTCGGGATTCTGGTACATACAAAGTATTGGTCCGAATCAAGGTTTGCCATTCAAAATCATCGGATTCATTTAGATGGCCGATAAGATCTTTAGCATATATAATTCCAGTAATTTGATCAAAATCTTCATTGTAAACCGGGAGTCTTGAAAATCCACAATCGCGAACTATTTTTAAAACGGAAGCATAGTTTGAATTAAAGTCCAATCCATACACCTGAGTACGGGGTGTCATAATTTGTTTTGTAGAGACATCATTAAACTTAATAATCCCTTTTAAAATATCAACCTGCTTTTCAGAATTTATATCCTGACTTACTGCCAAATCAATTGCTGTATCCAAATCTTCTTTGCTGGTTGTTTGCAAACCAACTTTTTTTTCCAATAATTTTTTTTCAACACGATTGGTCATACTTACCATCACCCGCGTAATAGGCGAAAAAATTATATCTAATGTTCGAATGGGTAGTGCTAACATTAAAGAAAGACTTATTGGATTAAGTCGTCCATATATTTTAGGCATAACTTCACCGAAAAACAAGATCAAGGTCGTTGAACCGACAACGGCAATGCTAAAATAAATTATGCTGCCAAGTTCTTCTGGATTAGAAGATTGTAAATTAAAAACACTAATTACATTTTGCGCCCAGATGGTACATTTTGAAACCGGCAACCAAATTGCTAGTAAACGTTCTAAAATTAAAGCGATCCCAATATTTACAAAGGTGTTGCAGATTAAAATGAGGGCCAATAGTTTTTTGGTATGATGCTTTAGATAGATTAATGCTTTGGATGCAGGTGTTTTTAATTCGGCAATTTCATCCATATCTTCATTTTGCAATGAAAACATAGCAATCTCAGTTCCAGAAAAGATTCCTGAGCAAAGCAATAAGATAATTAGTGTAAATAGATAGCTCAACTCTTCAAATGGTATGAAAAGTAAAGTGCTTATTATAAAAGCAAAAGGGGTCGAATAGTAAGGGTCAGCTTCCACGAATTGAACCTTTTAATTAAAAAGGTAAATCATCTTCTTCACTGTCAAGATGGTTGGTTGTTGTGGAGTCATATTTTTTTTCTTCGGTGCTTGTGTTAGGGTTGGAGTGCGTTGATGCGGAATGATCTCTTTTTTCAAGAATTTTTAAAACATCAGCAGTAATCTCAGTTGTGTAGTGATCTCTGCCTTCTTTATCTACCCATTTTCTATGGGTTAATTTTCCTTCTACATATACGAGCATTCCTTTTTTCAAAATTTTAGCCCGCTCTGCCATAGAGCGCCACATGATTATTTCATGCCATTCTGTGCTTTTTTGCCAGTTTCCATTGCGGTCTTTATAATTTTCATTTGTAGCCAAAGTAAAATTTGCACGGTTAACCCCGTTTTCTAAGGCGCGTATTTCAGGGTCTTTTCCTAAATTTCCAATTAAAGTAACTTTGTTTAACATGATTCAAGGCTTAATATACGCTAATAATGGATCGGTAGCTTTTGGAAATGCAAAATTCACCAAGTTTTCTGGTTTAACAAAGGAAAACAAGGGCTTTATTTTGGGATTAAAGTCAACATTTTGAAGCAAGTAGTAGTTTATTTTAAGATTCTGATGACTCAGTTTGTGCCTTTTTTGACCTAAATTGGTCAATTTAAAATCAGATTGAATTGAGAGTCCGAGCTGCTGAATGAGTTGGATATCCGTTTTTATAAAATGATGTTCTTGACTTGTTTCTATCATTGGAAATTCATAAAGATGTTTCCAAATGTCGCTAGCTGTGCGCTTTCTGATTGGTATTTTACCTTGTTTATTTTTAAATAGAAAGAAATGCAGGTATCGTTCTTTTAATTTAATTTTTTTCGGCTTATATGGATATTTTGAAATCTCATTTAACTTGTATGCAACACAATTTTTTTGAAAAGTGCATTCTTGACACAGTGGTTTTTGTGGAAGGCAAACAATGGCACCAAAGTTCATAATAGCCTGGTTATAGGATGCAGGATTCTTAGTATCAATTAAGCTTTGAGCTAAATTTTGAAAGTATTTCTTGCCAGAAGCATCGACAGCAGATTTATTGATTCCAAATACTCTGGAAAGTAAGCGAATCACATTTCCATCTACCACAGCATACGCTTGATTATATGCAAAACTACAGATCGCTGAAGCAGTATAAACACCAATTCCTTTAAGTTTCAGAATATCATGGTATTCCTCAGGAAATTGTCCTTGGTGTAGTGTTTGGATTATTTGCGCCGTTTGGTATAAATTTCTTGCCCGTGAATAATATCCGAGTCCTTTCCAATGATTTAAAACTTCATCTTCAGAGGATTTTGCTAAGACTTGTAATGTGGGAAATTGCAAAATGAAGTTCTCATAAAATGGTTTTGCTTGTTCTGATCTGGTTTGTTGTAATATTATTTCTGATATCCAGATTTTGTATGGATCTCGTTCACCGATCCAGGGATAATTTCTCGGATTTTCAGTAGACCATTGGATTATTTTTTTTGCAAATGATCCGGATTTAATCATGAATCACGCAGGTATGTTTTTTTTCCAGTAATAGATAAATCCTGCAATACCAGTTAGCATAAGCCCAAGCGCAATAAATTGAGCCATAGAAAGATCAAAACCATAAATTGAATAATGCGGATTCACACGGATAAATTCTATAAAAAATCGTTCAAGTCCATTAAGAAAGCAGTAAACAAAAAACAACAGGCCGGCACGATGCAGTTTGGTACGTAAGAGCCATAAGATTATAGTAATTATTCCTGCAAGTATAATTTCATACAAGGGTGTTGGAAATACTTTTGGGTATAACTCGCTGCAATAGCGCCATTGGCATGTTGGTATTTTAACACCTTCATTCAATACATTATGTGCATAGGAGTTAGCCCACCAGGAATCAGGAAAAATAAACCAATTCGGTTTACTCAATTCGTTTATGATTCCCCAATCGCCATCTCCTGAAAAATGACAACCCATTCTTCCAACACAGTATCCAATCATTAAGGAAGGAGCAACGGCATCCATCATATGGATTGGATGAATCCCGCGCTTAGCGACATACCGGTAAACCATTATAAATGCAAGTATTAAACCACCATAAATTGTAAGGCCACTGCCAGAAAAGAATTCACCAATCGGATCTTTAATAAAGGAATTCCAATTTTCTAATACTGAAAATAATTTTGAACCAATCAAACCATAAATAGCAGCAACAATCGTAATGTTTGTAAGGCGCTGGTGTGGATGTATAAATACTTCTGCTGTTTTAATTTGTTTATCTGTTTCTCCAGACATTTTATAAAAAAGATATATTGCAGTAACAAGAAAGAGTACCAGGCCAACTGTAAAGTTTCCTTTTGTGGAAAAAATAACTGCCGCAGGATCTATCTTGAAAGATTCAAAATGGCTGACGATATATCCAATTTTATAAAAAATTACAAAATTGATAAAAGCCTGAGTTAATATGTCTTGCCAATCAATGGGTTTATAGACAATAACGGTCTCCACCATTCCGGTGATTAGATTTTGTCCTTCTTTCCTTTTAAGCTCAATGTATAACAACGAAGCGCTTGCAATAAATGCAATGCCTAAAAAGAAACCAAAAGTTTTAATAACCGAAAACGCATTGTCGGGTTCTGTGCCAATCAGGCTATGAAGAATGTATGAAAAATCAGGCCACATAATGTTAATTACAAATTATAAAAATTTATAATATATA
>OBID01000644.1_pt1 | contig 13742 bp, 8 predicted proteins | sample 1519781 | NCBI WGS metagenome assembly OBID01 (sample SAMEA3991478, study PRJEB22521) | metagenome | biome: anthropogenic terrestrial biome; feature: sewage plant; material: sludge | place: Sweden | collected 2012-09-26 | reverse complement strand
GCCTGAAGATGTCGGTGCGATAGTTGACGGTCTGGGGCAGGTTGCTCATCTTATTGAAGAGGGCGACTTTACGTGGGATATTGCCGATGAAGACGTGCACATGGCGGTTGAGAAAAAGTTGACTGAGCTCATAGGTACGGCCGGCGCGCGCTTGCATACAGGTCGTTCTCGTAATGATCAGGTGGCTACTGATACGCGTTTGTTCTGTAAACGCCGCTGCATGGAGCTTGCGGAAGATATCAACGAACTGCGAGCCGCGCTTATTGCGTGCGCGGCGGCACACGATGATGTGATTATGCCCGGATATACTCACATGCAGAAAGCTCAGCCGGTGCTTTTCGCGCATCATATGCTTGCGTATGCGCAGATGTTTTCGCGTGACTTCAAGCGCATGATGGCTGCTTTTGAGGCCTGCGATGTTTTGGTTCTTGGCAGTGCCGCATTGGCAGGTACCACGTATCCACTCGATCGCGCGTACACGGCAGAGCTCTTGGGCTTTGCGCGCGTGTCTGAGAACTCGCTTGATGCAGTTTCTGATCGCGATTTTCTTCTTGATATTGCCTATGCGTGCAGCGTAGCGCAGATGCATCTTTCGCGTTTAGCCGAAGAGATAATTATGTGGTCAACGAACGAGTTTGGCTTCATCACGCTTGATGATGGTTATTCTACGGGTTCATCTATCATGCCTCAGAAAAAGAACCCTGATTTTGCCGAGTTAGTACGGGGAAAAACGGGGCGCGTCTACGGTGATCTTACGCAACTACTCACGATGCTTAAAGGTTTGCCTTTGGCCTACAATAAAGATATGCAGGAAGATAAAGAGGGCGTCTTTGACGCGCTCGATACAACAGCGCTTTCATTGAAAACGATGCGGGGAATGATTGAAACCATGCACGTCAACGCGGATGCCATGTTTGCGGGTGCCAAGGGTGGTTTTATGGCCGCAACCGACTTGGCCGATTACCTAGTCGGTAAGGGAATCCCCTTCAGGCAGGCGCATGAAATTGTCGGGCGAATAGTGCTTAAGTGCGAGCAAGAGGGCAAGAGTTTGCAAGAACTTACGGCTTTGGAGTATACTTGCGAGAACCCAGCTTTTGCTGATGACGTGCTCGAAGCTGTTGATATTTCGCATGTGGTTGCACGCAGGAATACCGACGGTGGCACGGGTCACGCTCAGGTTATCCAGCAGTTACATAATGCACAGAACTCACTTGAGGCTGACCGCATTGCATGTGGGCAGCTCCTGTAGAGCGCAAAGAAAAGGGAAGAAATGTCACAAGAAAAAACTGACGCTATTGAAGCGTTGTTCCATATTGCCCCTCGCGTCGTTCGTTGCGTAGGGTGTGGGGTTGCAAAAAAAGAGACAGGACTTACCTTTAACCAAATTCGTGCAATCAACTTTCTTGCAGAAGAGAAACGTTATCTTGGTGATATCGCTCGTGACCGTTCAGTGAGTCCAGCGTCAGCTTCATCGCTGATTGATAGTCTTGAAGAAGAAGGCTTAGTTAAGCGCGAAAATGACCCTATGGATGGCCGCCGCATTCTTGTGGGGCTTACGAAGCAGGGACGTGCTTGCTACGATGAGATGCGTTTGATGAGTTATGAAATTCTTACAGAGTTGGTGGATAATCTTACCGATGATGAAGCTGACACTCTTGCTCGGCTTCTTAATAAAATGTAAGAATATCTGATATGAAATAAGGCCCCAGCAATGGGGCCCTTTTTGTGTGCTGAGTTATTCTAAGAATTGATGATCGTTAAAACGGCATCATAGTGCTTGTCGATGGCTTTCTCGCAGGCCACTTTATCGCGTTTTTTTATTGCTTCAAGCAATTCATGGTGATTTATGCCGAACTTATCAACTTCCTTGTCAGACAATTTGTCGATTGCCTCGCTGATCCAGCTTTGATAGGTGTCGCCAATCGCGCCCATGATGGTTATCCAGAAATGATTTCCAGTTGCCTCTATAAGCGCATAATGGAAATCCTTGTCAAATTGGCTCTTCTCCTCAGTATTGTGTGCTTTACGCGCGAGCATATCTTCAACATTATTTACCCAGTCACAATTATCGAGCGCAATAAGCGAAAAGCAAATTGCCTTTTCAGCTGACCGTCGAAATTCAACGATTTCCACTTTGTCTGTTTGATTCATCAAAAGCATCATCTGGAGCATTTGGGCAACTGATTTTGAAAGGTCTCCCACAAGGTAATTGCCGCTTCCTCGTCTGCTTTCGATAACGCCGCTGTTTTCTAGCATACGCATTGCTTCTCGTGTTGAGTTTCGGCTGATTGAAAGTTTTTCGGCAAGTGCTCGTTCTGTGGGGAGCCTTGAACCGATACTAAGAGTGCCATCTGCGATGCACTGATTAAGATAAGCAAGAGCCTTTTGATATTCTTTCAAGTCCTGAGCCATAACATGTCCTTAATGGAGAAGCGGCGCGAACACACTAGCACCTATTATAGTGAGTAATCCTGCGACGGCAATCGAAAGACCGCTCATCGCCCCTTCGGTTTCTCCCAGTTCAAGCGCTTTTGCCGTTCCTACGGCATGAGCTGAAGTCCCAAGTGCTACGCCACGTGCAATGGGGTGTGAAATTTTTGCTATCTTGAAAATGCGCTCGGCGAGAATGTTGCCTACAAGGCCCGTGATGATAATTGACATAACGGTAAGCGTTACATAACCCCCAAGCTCCTCGGAAACACCCATACCTATAGCAGTAGTAATTGATTTGGGTAAGAGCGTCACATAATCGGCATGGTTGAGATGAAAGAGCATGGATAAACAAAAAATCGTGCTGAGACTCGTAAGAACGCCTGCTCCAATACCAAAAGTTATGGCCCTCCAGTTGTCTTTAAGTAATTCCAATCGCTCATAGAGCGAAACCGCTAAACATATTGTTGCGGGAGTAAGGAGATAACTCATATATCGAGCGCTTGCGTAGTAAGTTTGAAAAGAAATGTGTGTCAAGAGGAGAAACCCGATGGTAGCGCCTATCGATATGAGCAAAGGGTTGAAAATCGTTATCCGAGTTTTTTTCTGGATAAATGCTCCGACAGCGTAGGTTATGAGACTGATGAGAACGCCGAAGAAGAGTGAATGAGTTATAAATTCCACGATTATGCTTCCTTGTGTTGTTTTTTGATAATCCATTGGGTTACACGACCGGTTACAACCATGACACAAAGAGTTGAGATGACGATTATTGTGCTGAAGGGAAGGAGCACTGGTTTGAGAATGTGCCAGGTGCTCATCATGCCTACTGCGGCAGGGATAAAGAGAAGCGGCATAATTTCAACAAGAAACGAGCTGGTCTCATGCACATCTTTGAGAGCGATTACCTTAAACTGTAAGCAAAGAAATAACAGCGCCAATCCATAAATGCTACCTGGAATTGGCAAAGGCACTAAGCGGTTAAGCGCTTCTCCGATAAAAGAAATAACGAGTATTATGGCAAACTGTTTTATGTACTTCATGACTCCCTTTCTAAATTGGTAGTACCAATTATAGCGCAAAAAGAAGCCTCCCGTGACAGGGAGGCTTCTTAGTGGACATGAAGTTCTTTCTAAGGGGTCGTGGTTGGCTCCGTTGAACCACCATGGTTGTTTGAGTTAGCGGGATCTTTGCCTTTTGAAACAGTCAGCGTTGCCGTGCTTCCACTAATGCGCTGGGAGATGAGGGTACCTTTCGGCTTGCTTGAGTATACGTACACGACTTTAATGGTAAATCCTTCAAGCTCTTTGCGTGCCTCATCGAGTGTCATACCCTTGAGATTTTTGACAGCGCTCCCATGGGGTATCTTGTACTTTCCACCATATTTTGGCGCGTCAGCTCTCGCAAAGCGCCGTGCTGGTTTTCCATTGAGCGCAGCGGTCATGAAATCATGAAATATTGGAGCGCATACGGTACCGCCATAGGCACGACTGCCATTAAGATAGATGGTTTTTTCGTTTGGCCAACCAACCCAAATTGCGGTAGCAAGCTGCGGAGTGTATCCACAGAACCACACGTCACGGTTGAGCTGTGATGTTCCTGTCTTACCCGCAACTTCGCGACCGTTGAGGCGTGCCGCGGTACCCGTTCCGCCCGACACGACACCCTGGAGAATGCGCGTTGTCGCGTAAGCGACGTTTTTAGAAATGACGCGCTTACTCTTCTTCTTATATTCGTATAGTGTTTTTCCGTCGGGGTCGGTTACCGAGGTGACAAATGTTGGTTCATTGTAGACACCGTTATTTGCCAATGTTGCATAAGCGCTTGCCATTTCAAGCGGTGTGACATTCTGCGCGCCCAGCGCGATTGAGGGGTAGCTTGAGAGTTCAGTTTTTATACCAAGCTTATGTGCCATCGAGACAACTTTCTTGGCACCAAGAGCCCACACGACACGCGCATAGACCGTGTTGACTGACGCATAGGTCGCGCTAGCAAGTGTCATTGAGCCGCGCCCTCTTCCTTCGGAATTGCTGACAATCCAAGGCTTAGGTTTTGTGGGTATTGAAGCGGGAGAGCTCGAGTCAACCATAGTATTAGGCGACATGCCATCATTAAGCGCGGCGACTAAAGTCATGGTCTTAAAAGATGAACCAGGTTGGCGGTGCGCTTGAGTTGCCATATTAAACTTATTTTTCGTGTAGTTGCGACCACCCACGATTGCCTGAACGTAACCTGTTGAAGGCTGAATTGCAACCAAGGCACCCTCAGGTCCCTTTTTGCCAATTTTCTTTTTTACGGCCTTTTCGGCATCTTTTTGCATTGAAGTATCAAGCGTAGTTTTGACCGTGAGGCCACCGCCAAAAACGGTTCCTTTGGAAAATCTTTGCTGTAATTCTTTTTTCACCTGAGCAACAAAATAGGGCGCATCATATATGCCATTGAGAGGATTCTTTTTTCGTTTTGGAACAATTTTCTCAGCGAGCGCTTTTTCGTACTCTGCTTGGGTGATGTAGTTATTTGAGAGCATACGGCGCAATACTTGATTGCGACGCGCGAGGGCATCTTCAGGGTATTCATAAGGACTGAGACCACTTGGCCTTTGGGGGAGACCAGCGATAAGAGCGGCTTCGGCAATGGTCAGGTCTTTAGCGTTTTTGGCAAAATATGTTTCTGCCGCCGCCTGAATGCCGTAAGCGCCTTCACCGTAATAGACCGTATTGAGATACATGGCTAAGATGTCATCTTTTTTGTAAACTTTTTCAATCTGCAGCGCAAGGTAAGCTTCCCGAATTTTTCGCTTGAGAGAAATTTCGGTTGCTTCGTCGCGCAAAATGGTATTTCTGATATATTGCTGCGTGATGGTTGAACCGCCTTGGCGTGTTCCTTTGATGACAGAGAAAGCAGACCGCATGATACCAATGAGGTCCACGCCGTTATGCACATAAAATCGTTCATCTTCAACTGCCACGGTAGCCTTGAGCACATAGGGAGACATATCGCTGCGGGCAATGACTTCACGATTCTCCAGGTAAAGGCGCGCGAGCAGTTTGCCGTCAGCGGAGTAGATGCGTGTAGGTTGCGCAACGGCAAAAGCATTTTTAGCTTTGTAGTCAGGGAGGTCCTTGAGCCAGTTTGCTGCGATGCCAGCAAAAATCGCAAACCCAAGAACACAGAGTAGAACGAGCCCTCCCAGAATTGAGAGCAGCGTGAAACCGGCGCGCATCCCCATTTGGGATGAGTTTTTTCTGCGTATTCTTCTTATATGAGCGGACATGTCCTATCCTAACGGGTAGAAAAGTTGCGTATACTAAATGGTACTCATTCTCTACATTATAATAGGTGGCTTGATAATGGTACGATTGTCACCTGTTTGATTACTATAACGTCACTTACCAGCACATAAAGGATATTTATATGGATTTCATTAACGATACACAGAAGTCGAAGCGCCCCGAACTGCTCGCGCCAGCAGGCACCATGGACTCTCTGCTTGCTGCGCTTGGTGCGGGCGCCGATGCTGTTTATCTTGGCCTTGATGTTTTAAACGCACGAAGTAATGCGGGAAACTTTTCTCTTGATACGCTGCCCCAGGCATGCGCTTATGCCCACGCACACAATGCCCGTGTGTACTTGACGGTTAATGTTGTAATTCTCCCTCATGAGATGCAACAAGCTGTTGAACTTATTGAAGACGCATGGGAGTGCGGCATTGATGCGGTGATTATTCAAGACCTTGGCCTTATAAAGGTGCTAAGCGATGTTATGCCGCAGGTTGCCATTCATGCTTCAACACAGATGAACATTCACAGCGCTGAGTCAGTTCGCGCCCTTGCTCGCTATGGCGTAAAGCGTGTTACGCTTGCGCGTGAAACGAGTATGCGCGAAATTGAGACGCTGGTGGCTGTTGGTGCTGAGTGCGGCATCGAAATTGAATCGTTTGTGCATGGGGCCATTTGCGTCTGCTATTCCGGGCAGTGCTTCTTGTCGTCGCTTATCGGCAGAAGAAGCGCTAACCGAGGGCAGTGCGCTCAACCCTGTCGTTTGCCCTATGAACTTGTGGACAAATATGACGAGGTACAAGAGGCGCCTGGTAAGCATTTGCTTTCTCCAAAAGACCTGGCGGGCATCGAAAAGATTGGCGAGTTTATTAATGCGGGAGTTGCTTCTCTCAAAATTGAAGGACGCATGAAGTCGCCAAGTTATGTGGCTGCTGTCGTCTCTGTCTATCGCCACGCGCTTGATAATGATGGCCAAATGGGAGATGTGCAAGAAGCTTACGACCAACTCTCTGAGGCTTTCTCGCGAGGATTCACCACGGCGTATCTTGATAACAGGCGCGATAACGACATCATGAGTTATACGCGTCCCAATAATAGAGGAACACTCGTGGGGCGTATTAGTGGCTTTGAGGGCGCAGATGCGCTCATTGCGTTTGAAAAAGATATATCTTCACAAGACACCATTGAGGTTTGGACAAACAAAGGACGTTTTGCGCAAGAGGTTGGCTCGCTTTTCGTTGAAGATTCTGAGCAGGATCACTGCCCAGCGGGCAAGCAAGCACTCGTGTATCTTTCCTCGCGTGCTAGTGTTGGTGACCGCGTATTTCGTGTTCGCAGCTCCGAATTGAGCAATCAAGCAGTGGCGGCAATCGAAGAGGCACGAGCCCGGACCATCGATCTTGATTTTGATGTTGCGATACATAAGGACGCGCCTTTAAGTTTGACCGTTCGTGACGATCAAGGTTTTTCGGGTAGTGCTCAGGGCCCCGTCGTGGAGGCGGCCCGAACCAAGGCCTTGACACGAGATGATGCAGTTGAGCATATCAACAGGCTTGGCAATACTCTTTTTAAGATGCGCTCAATATCCATGGAGCTTGACGAAGGTGTAGGCCTCGGCTTTTCAGCGTTGCATAACGTACGCCGTGACGCTTTAGCTGACTATGAGAAAAATCGTTTCTATCATGGCGAGGAGCGCGTAGCAGAGCGCCCCTATTTGCCGCCTCTTAAAAAGAAAAAGAAATCACAACTTGGAGAGCAGCATGTTGACGTAGTAGCGGTTACTGAGAGTTTGGGTGGTGCCAAAGCAGCACTCAATGCGGGTGCTTCATATGCATGTGTGGCGGCATATAATTTAGCAAATGAAGAGCCGGTCGACGGCATATGGCCCATTCTTCCTCGCGTTGCGCATGATAGTGAAATTGATACCTACATCGGTATTGCTGAGCGTTTTGGGCGCGCCCAATGCTCAACTCTCGGGCAACTCAAGGCTTGCGCTTATCGCAAGATTCCCGCCCAAGCGCACTGGTCGCTCAATGCCACAAACGCTTATACCGTTAATGCTCTTGCTGAGATGGGCGCGCAGTTTGTTTGGCTTTCTCCCGAGTTGTCAGGAAAGCAAATAGCATCTATTGCGCGTCAGAGTAGTGTTCCTGTCGGTATTGCCGTCGCAGGTCTCACTGAGGTGATGGTGACTGAGCACTGTATCTTAATGTCGATGGGCCCTTGTGCGCAAAACTGCGTCGATTGCACCCGTCGAAAAGAGGTCCTCGCGCTGCGCGACCGTAAGGATTATCATTTCCGTGTCATGACGGACGTGACAGGAAGGAGCCACATATTCAATTCGGTTCCTCTTGATTTGACGGATGCTCTTGAAGAAATTATTGATGCGGGAGTGGGCGGTATTCGTCTTGATCTTGAAACTGCGCTCACTTCGTCAGTTTCGCACGAGGTTGCGGTAGTACGTGGAGCGCTCACTGATACCCTCGCGGGTCGCGAAGTGCCCAAAGTCGACACTTCGCTTACGCGTGGTCATTTCTACCGTGGTGTTGTGTAGATGCCGAGGCTTTGACGCCACGTGGCATCCCTGCAACGCGTAATGCTATTTCTTTTTGGTGGTACCCTGAGAGCTCGGTGCATTTGCATTCGAGCTCTTTGTTGTTTCTTTGCTCTGCGCAGGCGCCGTGGCGTGCTTGGTGCACGTCTCGAGTTTGGTGTCGCCTGAAATATAGGTAGTGCTTGTTGACGGACAATACTGAGTTGCGAGTTTGCCAGTTTCGGTGCAGATGCGCACTTTCTTAAAGCCCTCGGGGCGGTCAAAATCGCTTGATGGCGTGTCTGCCAGTGCCCGTTTCATATAGGCACCCCAAATTTGAGCAGGGAAGGAGCCGCCTGTCACGGTGATGCCGTGAACGTTGGTCATTTCTTTTTGCGAATCAGGGTAGCCCACCCATACCGCAGTGACGAGGTCGGGCGTGTAGCCGCAGAACCACGCATCACGATAGACCTGCGTTGTTCCCGTTTTACCGGCGGCGGGGCGTCCAATGTTTGCGGCAGTACCGGTTCCGCTCTTGATGACTCCCTTTAATACGTCGGTCGCGACATAGGCAACTTCAGGAGCAACCGCATTTTTAGTCAGTTGCGGAGTGCTCGTTGAGATAATCTTTCCCGTTTTGTCTTTCACTTCAAGGATGCCAAAAGGCTTCGAAGATGTGCCGCCATTGGCAAGTGTTCCATACGCTGAGGCCATCTCAAGCGGAGAGACGCCTGTCGTAAGTCCACCAAGCGCAATTGCCGGCACAGGGTTAATGTCTTCGGTGATGCCCATGCGTTGAGCGGTATCAACGACTTTTTGAGGAGTAATTTCGAGAATCAACTCAGCAAATACCGAGTTAATAGATTTAATGGTTGAAGTGCGCAGAGTCTGAGGGCCTGAGCTGCTTCCCGTTACTTTCCATACGCCGTCGCCCACTTTAAAACTACGCGCGTTGGTCTTATACACCTTCTCCGGCGAAACGCCTTGCTCGAGAGCTGAGGTCAAAACGAATGTTTTGAAAGCAGAGCCAGGCTGTCGTTTTCCTTGTGTTGCGACATTAAATTGCTGCGTTGAAAAATCTTTACCGCCCACGAGCGCGAGAACTTCGCCTGTCTTTGGGTCGATTGAGACAAGTGCTGCAGAGGGGTCACCTTTGCGATTAAGAATTTTCTTGACCGTGGATTCGGCCGCTTTTTGCTTGTCGTAGTCGAGTGTTGTCTTTATGGTTAGTCCGCCGCGGTATACGTTAGACTCTCCATATTTTTTGATGGCTTGTTTCTTGACCCACTCCACAAAGTAGGGTGCCTTAACCGAGGTTTGTTTAAGCCCAACGGTTTTCATGGGAGTATTTTTCGCCTGCGTGTATTCACTCTGACTGATGATGCCCTGATTGCGCATCAGGCTCAATACGACGTTGCGGCGCGTGACGGCATTTTCTGGCTGAAGGTAAGGAGAATAGTTTCCTGGAGATTTTATAACGCCCGCGATTGTGGCGCACTCAGGTAAAGTGAGTTTTGAAACGTCTTTGCCAAAGTAAGTGTGTGCCGCTGATTGCACTCCATAACTACCATGTCCAAAGTAAATCGTGTTTAAGTAAAGTTGGAGAATCTCGTCTTTACTATATTTCTTGTCGAGTTCGCGAGCCATGAGCGCTTCCTGCACCTTACGCTTTGCGGTTTTCTGCGAGCCTACAAAAGCCTGTTTAACGTATTGTTGAGTAATGGTTGAGCCACCCTGAGCTTTGCTGCCTTTGATAATATCTACAACAACCGCGCGCGCGATGCCAATAGGGTCAACGCCATCATGTTCATAAAAACGCTTGTCTTCTGTGGCAACAACCGCCTGACGTAATTGTTGCGGCATTTTGTTGAGGTTGACGTCTTCGCGATTTTGCTCAGCGTAGAGTGTACTTAATACCACACCATTGCGGTCAGTGATGACGCTTGTTTGGTCGCGTCCCTTGGCATTTTGAATATCAAGGTTAGGGAGTGTTTTTTGAAGATTAGTGATTACGAGCGTCCCAACAACGGCAACACCCAGTGCACAGAGAAGAAGAAAAATGCCCGTGTATTTCATGAAGCGTTTAAAGCCGCCCTGTTTGCGTGGCGGCTGAGGAGTGCGACGTGATGTTTGACGGGTTGTGGGACGTGACGTAGTGCGTTGCTGAGGTCTGCGTGACTGTGCCTGAGACATTATTCTCCTCATACTCATTATCATTTTTTGTTACTATGACATATTAGTATGGTTTTTGTCATTCGTAAGAAACGGATTGCCGTTTGTTACGCTTTTCTCATAAAAGGAGCACAACACGTGACTGCAACACCTGAAGAGCAATTACAAATAATCAAAAGCGGGGCATCACAGGTTGTGCCTGAGGATGAACTCTTTAAAAAACTCAAAGAGGGCAGACCGCTGCGTATTAAGTTGGGCGTTGATCCGACTGCACCTGATTTGCACTTGGGGCATGCTGTACCGCTCCGTAAACTGCGCCAGTTTCAAGATCTCGGACATACGGTCGTTTTGATTATTGGCGACTTTACCGCGCAAATTGGTGATCCTTCTGGACGCAACTCTACACGCCCGCCTCTGACCGCCGAGCAAGTCAACGAACATGCACAGACCTATATTAATCAAGCTTATCGCATTCTTGATCCCGAAAAGACCGAGCTTCGTCATAATTCTGAGTGGTTGAGCATGATGAACTTCGGTGACCTTCTTAAAGTGGCAAGCCAATTCACTGTTGCTCGTATTCTTGAGCGCGATGATTTCGCGAAGCGCTATGGAGAGCAAAAGCCTATTTCGCTCCATGAGTTCCTCTATCCAATGGCACAGGCATACGATTCAGTGGCCATTGAGTCTGACGTTGAACTGGGTGGAACCGACCAACTCTTTAATCTGCTCGCCGGCCGTGAGCTTATGGAGAAGAATGGCATGGCTCCTCAGGTTATTCTGACGCTACCTCTCCTTGAAGGTACTGACGGTGTGCAGAAGATGTCGAAGAGCTATGGTAACTATATTGGTCTTACTGACGAGCCTGCTGATATGTTCGGCAAGATTATGTCGATACCCGATGAGCTTATGGCAAAGTATTATCGTCTAGCAACCGCTCTGCCGGTTTCTGAGGTCGATGAAATTGAAAAGGCAATAGTTGAAGGCACCGAGCACCCAAATCAGCTTAAACGCCGTCTGGGACGCGAGATAGTATCTCTCTATTATGATAATGAGGCGGCTGTCCAGGCCGAAGAAGCCTTCGACCTTGTATTTAAACAGCACAAGATTCCTGATGATATTGCCGAGTTCGATCTAGGCCTTGAGAGTGAAGTATATCTTCCCAAACTTATGGTTGACTCTCTTCTTGCCCAGTCAGCCGGTGAAGGCCGACGCCTCATTGACGGCGGTGGCGTAAAAATCGACGGCGAGGCTCTTCCTGCGAAAACCTATAATATTGATGCTTCAAAGGTGATAGGTACAGTAATCCAGGTTGGCAAGCGTAAATTCGCAAAGATTAATTCGTAACATATATATAGAGAGATAAAGATTGCGCGCAAGAGGTAAAGTAAGTAGATAGTATATAAGCTAGTACATAAGCTAGTACATAAGCCCCCGTTTTTAGCATGCAAATAAGCCTAAGAATGGGGGCTTTATACTGAAGGAAAAAGTTTTTAAAAAAACTTCTGAAAAACTCTTGCAAAAGGTCTCAAAGATGCGTATATTACTATACCCGCGCCCAAACGAGCGCAGCACCTTGAAAAGCCTGCATAACCGATCTTTTTGCTTCAAGAACATGATCTTTTTTATCGATTTTTTCTCCGGAAAAAAGAAATAAAAAAAATTGAAAAAAGTTCTTGACGCGGCCTTGAGAAAAGCGTAGTATATTCTCTTGTCGCCGAAACGAGCGAAAGACTTGAAAAAGCGGCTTTTGGAGCGAGGATCTCCTCCTCCTTTGAACCTTGAAAACTGGATACTGTGATAGAAATTAAGCCAGAAATGAACCCGTCGATCGAGAGGGACAATTAAAAGTCCAAACCGACGACGTAACTTTCGTTATTCGCAAGAATAACAACCGGATATTAAAAAGTCCGGATCACACTTCGTTATCCATTAACTTCGGTTAATGAAATTTTATACGGAGAGTTTGATCCTGGCTCAGGATGAACGCTGGCGGCGTGCTTAACACATGCAAGTCGAACGATTAAAGCACCTTCGGGTGTGTATAGAGTGGCGAACGGGTGAGTAACACGTGGGTAACCTGCCTTTCACATCGGGATAGCTCAGGGAAACTTGAATTAAAACCGAATACTCCGTTGAGATCGCATGGTCTTTTCGGGAAAACTCAGGTGGTGAAAGATGGACCCGCGGCCCATTAGCTAGTTGGTGAGGTAACGGCTCACCAAGGCAACGATGGGTAGCCGAGCTGAGAGGCTGATCGGCCACATTGGGACTGAGACACGGCCCAGACTCCTACGGGAGGCAGCAGTGGGGAATATTGCGCAATGGGCGAAAGCCTGACGCAGCAACGCCGCGTGGAGGATGACGGTTTTCGGATTGTAAACTCCTTTCAATAGCGAAGAAATTGACTGTAACTATAGAAGAAGCCCCGGCTAAATACGTGCCAGCAGCCGCGGTAATACGTATGGGGCAAGCGTTATCCGGATTCATTGGGCGTAAAGAGCGCGTAGGTGGATTGTTAAGCGAGATGTGAAAACTGGGGGCTCAACCCCCAGCCTGCATCTCGAACTGGCAGTCTTGAGTTTGGTAGAGGAGTGTGGAATTCCCAGTGTAGCGGTGGAATGCGCAGATATTGGGAAGAACACCAGTGGCGAAGGCGGCACTCTGGGCCAACACTGACACTGAGGCGCGAAAGCTAGGGGAGCGAACAGGATTAGATACCCTGGTAGTCCTAGCCGTAAACGATGGGCACTAGGTGTGGGGAGATACTCTCTCCGTGCCGCAGCTAACGCATTAAGTGCCCCGCCTGGGGAGTACGATCGCAAGATTAAAACTCAAAGGAATTGACGGGGGCCCGCACAAGCAGCGGAGCATGTGGCTTAATTCGAAGCAACGCGAAGAACCTTACCAAGACTTGACATATAGGTGAAGCGACGGAAACGTCGTGGCCGAAAGGAGCCTATACAGGTGGTGCATGGCTGTCGTCAGCTCGTGTCGTGAGATGTTGGGTTAAGTCCCGCAACGAGCGCAACCCCTGTCATATGTTGCTAACATTTAGTTGAGGACTCATATGAGACTGCCGGCGTTAAGCCGGAGGAAGGTGGGGATGACGTCAAGTCATCATGCCCCTTATGTCTTGGGCTGCACACGTGCTACAATGGCTGGTACAACGAGCAGCGATACCGCAAGGTGGAGCGAATCTCTTAAAACCAGTCCCAGTTCGGATCGAAGGCTGCAACTCGCCTTCGTGAAGTCGGAGTTGCTAGTAATCGCGGATCAGCATGCCGCGGTGAATACGTTCCCGGGCCTTGTACACACCGCCCGTCACACCA
>OBID01000643.1_pt1 | contig 13745 bp, 7 predicted proteins | sample 1519781 | NCBI WGS metagenome assembly OBID01 (sample SAMEA3991478, study PRJEB22521) | metagenome | biome: anthropogenic terrestrial biome; feature: sewage plant; material: sludge | place: Sweden | collected 2012-09-26 | reverse complement strand
TTTGATAGTTTGATCGCCGGTCAATACCTGGTAGAGATCCCCGCGAGCAATTTTGCTCCGGGCCAACCTTTAGAAAATTATATCAGCAGCACCGGAGGAGGAGATAATACGAGTACAGGGCCGAATGAAGTGCCAGGTAATCCGATCGATGCAGATACACCGGCAGATAGTGTGGATCATGGAGTTTATGTTCCATCAGGATCATTTGCAGGGGGCATCATCAGCGATACCTTGCACCTGGGAGAGGACGAACCTACGGGTGAGCCGTTTGATACAACCGCGTTGGATGCCAACAGCAATCTGCATATAGACTTTGGATTTATGGAGATCTTCAGTCTGGGCAATATGGTGTGGGCAGATCGCAATAATGATGGATTATATGATCCATCCCGTGAACAGGTCATCAGCGGCGTAGTCATGGAACTTCATAAAGTCATCGATACGCTTGATGACGAAAATACGCCTGTTACGATATGCCGGTTGATAGGCTATGATACGACGGATGCCAATGGATTGTATGTGTTTGACAGTTTACTCATGGGACGATACATCGTGGCTATCTCAGGAAGCAATTTTGCACCAGGGGGAGCCTTGGCAAAAGGATTTGCCAGCAGCACGGGTGATGGCAACTCATTTGATCCGGTTAACGGACCCTATGAAGACCAAACGAATGCCAATTGGATGGATCAAACAACGGACAATAATGACAATGGATCATTGATGAACGCACCCGGCAGTGCCATAGATGGACTGATAGCATCAGATACGATAGACCTTGGAGACGCACCTGAGCCATTGACAGAAAATCCATATAATGATACCACGGTGACAGATGATCACAATAATCTTACGATCGATTTTGGACTGATACCATTGAATTCCATAGGTAACCAGGTTTGGTGGGATGCCAATAACAATGGCTTGTATGACAGGGGGACAGAAATACCATTGGATAGCGTGGAGGTGGTGTTGCATTGGTACAATGAAGATGCCATGTCTTGTGTGGCACTTGATACGGTACTGACAGATGCTACCGGCAGGTATTTATTTGGGTATTTATTAGAAGGAAAATATATTGTAGAAATTACCGCAAAAAACTTCCAGCCAGGGGGAGCATTGCAAGGATTTGCCAGCAGCACGGCAGGGTATGATTTGACCAGTGGACCTTATGAAGGAGGCAACCCTGCATTGACAGATGGTGATAGGGATGTGGATGATGCAGATCACGGGATTACGAACTTGAACAATACGTTTCCATTCGGGTCAGTAGCCAGTGACACAGTGACAATCATCTCCGGAAAAGAACCGTCCATGGGGGCAGAGTTCGATCCTGAATATGATACGACGGGGGCGCCATATTCACCAGGCAATACTTTGATGCACAATACACCGGATAGTAATAGTAACCTGACGATAGACTTTGGCTTTGTGCCCTTACATAGTATTGGGAACCAGGTATTCCTGGATTATGTCAACAATGGTGTTTTTGATCAAGGGGTAGATGAGGCTCCATTTGGACCGGTGAAAGTAGTGTTACATTATGTGGATACGACGGGCGGAGTGGTCACCTGTATCGCTCTTGATACAACGTATACCGATGTCAATGGCTTATATTTATTCGATAGTCTGCGGGCAGGCAGGTATATCGTAGAGATCACGCCAGACAATTTCGCACCAGGAGGACCACTGGAAGGATTCTTAAGTTCTACAGGCAATCCAGGAGATTTAAGCAGCGGGCCATATGAAAATCCGGGAGCACCGGCAGGCAATAGCGATATAGACGGGGATGACAACGGGGTAAAAAACAGATATCCTGGCTTCCCTGCAGGAGCAATTCTATCGGACACGATTAATCTGGATGATAATGTTGAACCAATGGCAGCCATGGAGACATCAGTTCCATCCAATGATAATAGTGGGGCTTTAGACAATAACAGCAATCTGACGATAGACTTCGGATTCTTAGTACCCTGCGAAGAGTTGACCTGTATCGCAAAAGTCAATATCAGCATGGATGAAAACTGTCAGCATTGTCTGTCAGCGAAAGATGTGCTGAAAGCCAAATATCTGTTGCCGGACAAGTTTTATATCATAGAAATTTTTGCAGGCAATATTAAACTACCCTCGAATTGTATTGGTAGAGAATGGTTGGGATATAGCTTGACTTATAAGATTACCAGCAAGTTTCCATGTGATGAGAATAGCTGTTGGGGCACATTGAAAGTAGAGGATAAGTTGGGGGCAAAGCTCGATTGTAGACCTGACACGATCACCTGCTTCGAGTTGGCATCGCTACCAAAAGGAAGTTACAGCGTGAAAGACAATTGTGGCGACTCCTCTAAAGTAGTGATCGCAAGTGAAGTATACACTGACTATGGTTGTGATAGTGCTACGCTGCTAGGCAAAGTGACCCGTCAGTTGATCGCATCCGATCAGTGGGGGAATAGCAATAGCTGTACGAAGGAATACTTTATCGCTAAGATTACATTAGATAGTGTCGTATGTCCAAGAGATACCTCCGTAGATTGCAGCATAGCCGAAGTGAATGGAGTAAGAATCACGGATCCGGCCCGCAGCAAAGCGCCCATGGTCAAAACCAGCAAAGGGTTAAAAGCATTGTGGCCTAATAGCTCCACCTGCAAGTTGACGGTGGGCAAACAAGATGATTCGATCGTGGTCTGTGGCGGAGGGTATAAGATCTTGCGCACCTGGATCATCACCGACTGGTGTACCGGCAGAGATACGATCTGTAAGCAGACGATAGCGGTGGAAGACAAGACAGCACCGATCGCGAGAGATACTGTATTAGCAACCAAAGCAGCTGATCCACACGATTGTCGGGCATTATTTGACTTGAAGAAACTGCCAGTGACCGATTGCAGTGAGGTGACCCAAAGCTATAGATATCCTTATCTGGACGAAGCTACAGGAGCCACCAGGATAGCGAATGGCAGCTTGCCAGCGAGTGTATGGGTAGGTAATGGCAGGACAGAGATCACCGTGACCCTGACCGATGCGTGCAATAATATTACTACGAGAAAAATCACAGTCAATGTGATAGACCATACGCCACCGACACCAGTATGTATAGAATACACTCAAGTGACGGTAGATCCTGCAAGCTGCTGGGCAGCAGTAGCAGCGCGGGATTTGAATACCGGCAGTCATGACAATTGTATCAGCCAGTTGCATTATGCAGCAGCTTTGATGAGTGATATAGAGAAAGCGAGATCAGACTACGAGAAACACATCATTGATAGTTGTGGCAAAGCCGCTTACTGGGCCAATAAAGCATGGTACGATGCCTATATAGAGCAGTGGATCAATTGTTATGTATTCACTGATACGGTTAATTTCAGCGACTGTGGAAGCAACCAGGTAGTGATGAGAGTATATGAAGCAGATAGCATGCCGAGATTAGATCCACATCTATGGTCTTGTGGCGAGCATGCGTGGTTCTGTTACAATACGTACCAGGACTACAGGATCGTATACAATCAGAATTTCTATGGCAATTCTGCGAAAAAAGATTGTGAGGTCAAAGGACCCTGGTTATGTAAAGAATCCAGCATTGGTTGGTATGCCAACTTACAAAGTACCTATGGAGGTGCCCGTGTACTTGGCTCCAATGGCTACTATGCTGGAAGCACTTTCCCACAAACGCATCTGTACAATGAATGTATGGTACAGGTACTGGTAGATGACAAACAAGCACCGGTAGTAGCTGGTCTTCAAGACATCACCGTATACTGCGATGGAGCACCGGGAGGCAGTGCGTATGCAAGAACCTTCTGTTCAGAAAGTGAGCGATTCTCCACCTGGCCGGGTACAGTCAAAGACGGCAAAGGCACGATTCATGGCTATTATGGCGGTAGTACGTATATCGTCAATCATACTCCAGGTAATGATCATGCCGATCCGACCGGTTGTGCGACTGATCAATGGGCTCCGATCTATTGTAGAGCATGGTTGTTACTGGATAGCTTGGATGAGGCTGGAAAAGTAAATCCGAAGGATTATTTTGACAAACTGGTCCTGTTCGATAAAAACAGACCCTCCAGGACTTTAGCAAATAATGAGTTTAGTATAACGGACAATTGTAAATTAGAGGATGGTAGTCTTAAAGTGACGGATGGCGGTAGCATCAATGGTTGTGGCGAAGGCTGGATCCAACGCACCTGGACGATGACAGACAAGTGTGGCAACCCAGTGACAGCAATCCAAAAGGTGATCGTCAAACATAGAAGTGATTTTGAAGTAGTATTCCCTGCAGACCTGGAAGTAAGTTGTGAGGCAAATGATGCCACCGATACCAGTCGAACCGGAATTCCACAGATCAGCGATGACGATTGTGAGCAAGTCGGCGTGCGCTACGAAGATGAGATCAGTACGGTGACGGATGGAGCATGTTATAAGATCATCCGTACCTGGACCTTGATCGACTGGTGTATCTACGATCCTAATGCACATACGATCCATCCGGATGTCATCGTGGATGACAGATTGCGGGCTAACGACAAAGACAGAGCTTGTATCTTCCGCAATCTCAAAGACAATGGAGATGGATATGTCAAATACGTACAGATCATCAAAGTGACGGATCATCAGGCACCGGTAGTGACCTGCAAAGACAGTACACTCTGTATCACCAGTGGCTGTACAGCTAATGTGAATATTCCATTAGTTGGCACAGACAATTGCGCAGACAAAGTACTGTTCAGAGTAGATATCACAAGACCGGATAATAGTACAGAGACCAGAGTGGATGTAAGTGCCATCAGTGGCACATTCGCCGCAGGAATCTATAAAGTGAGGATCATCGGTCGCGATCATTGTGGCAATGAAGATACTTGCCAGATGAACCTGACGATCAAGGATTGCAAAGCACCGACGCCATACTGCCTGAATGGAGTAGCGACGGTCGTGATGCCAAGCACCGGAAGTATCCAGATCTGGGCCAAAGACCTCGATCGGGCCAGTGAAGACAACTGTACAGCGAAGGACAAACTGAAGTTTAGCTTCAGCAGCAATACGGCCGAAGCCAGCAGAGTACTGTCGTGCAGCGATATCCTCAACGGCAGAGAGCAAGCGATCGAGTTATCCATCTGGGTGACAGACGAAGCAGGCAATGCCAACTTCTGCAGGACATATATTTTATTGCAGGACAACGGAGGCACACCAGGAGGAGTATGTAAAGACACTACGGTATCGTTCGCCAATGTGACAGGAAGGTTATATACAGAAGACCAGGAAGGCGTAGAGTTTGCAACCGTCGAAGTCAAAGGACAATCCAGCGCTGGTATCCCAAGCTTCAAGACAGCGAGTGACGGAAGTTACCTGTTCAGCAGCTTACCGATGAGTGGTATACAAAGTATCAAAGCCCTGAGAGATGACAATCCGATGAACGGAGTGTCTACGCTCGACTTAATCCTGATACAGAAGCATATCCTGGGTACCGAGAAGTTGAAGTCAGCGTACAAGATGATCGCTGCAGATATCAATAACAACGATGATATCAGCGTGCTCGACCTGATCGAACTGCGCAAACTGATCCTGGGCTTGTATGACAAACTGCCTAACAATACCAGCTGGAAGTTTGTACCGAAATCACATACATTCACGGACATCGACAATCCGTGGGGCTATCCGACAGAGGATGTAATACATGACATGAAGGAGCAAATGACTAGTGACTTTGTAGGGGTGAAGATCGGAGATGTCAACAGCAGCGCCCTGTCCCATAGTCTCATGGGCACAGAGATCAGAGGCAATGAAACCGGCCTGATCTTCGAAGTACAGGACAAACTCTATCGCAAAGGCGAGCGGGTAGAAGTAGCATTTACTTCACCAAACTTCAAAGGAGTGTCAGGTTTCCAAGGCACAATGTCCATTGGCAATAAGCAATTGGCAATAGACAAAATTGACGCAGGATCCATAAAAGTAATGGAGGACAATATCGGCCGCCGGTGGGAGCAGGAAGGTCTGATCACCATGAGCTGGAACAGCGCTCAAAGCGTAGATCTAACTGATCGGGAAGTTTTGTTTACGATGGTCTTTACCGCACAATCTGATGGAAAACTGAGCGATGTCTTAAGAATCGGATCACAGCATACCAAAGCAGAGTCCTACGAGGGCAGAGGAGAGCTAGGTAATGTATCTATCCGCTTCATCGGTCAGAATGGTCAGGAAGTAGCAGGCAGATCAGCCTTGTACCAAAACTATCCAAACCCATTTGATCAACGAACCGTGATTGGTCTCAACCTGGCAGAAGCAGGACGAGGTACTTTAAAAGTCACTGACATCACAGGTCGTACGATCAAAGTGATCGAAAAGGACTGGAGCAAAGGCTACCAGGAAGTATGGATAGATCGCAGAGACATCCAGGCAACTGGGGTATTATACTACAGCTTTGATAGCAAAACTTTCAGAGCCGTCAAGAAGATGATCATTCTGGAATGACCATTTATCAGGAGCTTGCCTCGTGGAAAATGATCATATTGGAGTAAAATCTCTCTTATAACAAACAAAAAAGCCTTTGATTTTTCGAAGGCTTTTTTTATGCAAGGGAAGTCAAGTCTCCAGTGTGCTTACCGAACTATCCGAATATTTCTTTACTGTCCGGCTTTCGGATCAAGAGCCAAGAGCCATGTTTTCTCTCCTTGCCTCAGAAGAGAGACAACGAGGTATCGGTTAGCATAAGGCAGCTCACGAGATCGAGGCATTTAATTTTTTTTTTGCTTATTTCAAACACCTGATTATTATTTTAAAAATCATTAACGAAGCAGTAGTTTTGAAGTTAAATATAGGGATATGAATGTAAAATTTTGGGGGTGCCGCGGATCTCTTCCAGCTTCTTATAAGGCAGAATCAGTCCATCAAGCTATTCAGTTTGTATTGAACAAAGCAGTTGAACTTGGAGTCAATCATCAAACGAATCTGGAGGAATTCATTAAAGAACTCCCTTTTGGCATTAGATCTACTTATGGGACCAACACTCCATGTGTCGAAATCGTCGGAGGCAGTGAATATATAATTTGTGATGCAGGGTCCGGTATGCGTGATCTTGGTAAATCTCTTGTAAGTAATCGCAGTGACAAACATATGGTCATCAACCTGATTATGTCCCATTTACATTGGGATCATATGCAAGGGTTCCCTTTTTTTATTCCAGCTTACATTCAAGGTACTACGATACGGATCTGGGGATGTCACCCAAATATCGAAGAGTCCTTTATCAAACAACAGGAATCTCCATTTTTCCCGGTTAGATTGTCGGATATGGGCGCCAATATAAGTTTTTATCGTATGGTTCCGGGCCAGCAATATAACCTTGGAGGGATTGAAATTGGAATCCAGGAACAGCCCCACCCTGGTTTGAGTTATGGTTATTCGTTTATATCCGGGGGGAAGAAAATTGTATACAGCACAGATGTAGAGCATGAGGAAGTAACAAATGATGGACTAAATCCATTTATCGATTTTTATCAAAATGCAGATGTTCTCATTATTGATGGCCAATTTAACCTGGCTGATCATTTGTATACTAAACAAAACTGGGGTCATTCAAGCAACCTGATAGCTATTGAAATGGCCACTATCTCTGCGGTCAAAACCTTATGTCTCTTTCACGCTGATCATTTATTGGATGATATTCAACTGGATAAATTCCTTGCTGATAGCAAAAGATATCATGAGATTTATGCACCAGGCTCAAAGATGAATATAGTCCTGGCCTATGACGGTATGTTGTTAGAGGCCTAACATCAATTATTTCAAAAGATTACACTCGAACATAATTTACATAGATTATTTCCTTGAAAGAGCCATGATAGTGATATCGTCTGATTGCTCTTCCTGTAGAGTAAATTTATCCAAATCGACGATTAATGCTTCTATTAACGACTTAGTATCTTTTACCTTATATTTCTGCAAAAAAGAGAAAAGTCTGTCGTCAGAATACAATTCATGTTTTTGATTCATTGCTTCTGTCACCCCATCTGTAAATAATAAAAACAATTCACCTTGTTTGATATTTACCAGACTGTTTGTATAATGATAATTTTCTATTGCTCCTAAAACAGGACCGTGCAATCCAGTCAATTTACGGCAAGTATCTTCCATTTTAAGTAATGGCATTAAATGACCGGCATTAGAATAAGTCAAGGCTCCGGACTTTAGATCCAGTATGCCCAGAAAATAACTAACAAACATGGATTGATCATTTGAAGCAGAAATGTCAATATTTACTGCAGTGAGAATATCACCAGGTGAAGCTAATTTTCCTCCATGTGCTTTAACCAACGTTTTAGTGACAGCCATAAACAATGCTGCCGGCACACCTTTGCCTGATACATCGCCAATACCGAACAATAAGTGGTCGTCATCTATCATAAAAAAGTCATACAGGTCTCCTCCTACTTCTCTTGCAGGATTGAGCAAGGCATACATGTCCAGCAGGGTAGTTGTGGGATATACTTTTGGCAACATACTCATTTGAATTTCCTGGCCTACATCCAATTCTTTTTTCATGCGCTCGTTGTGCTTGGCTATGATTCTGTTTAATCCGGATAGTTCTTTGTTTTGTTTTTCGATGACCTGATTTTTCTCTGCAAGTATTTTTTTGGATCGTCTTTCTTGTATAAAATTGCGATAGATAAAAAAACTGATCGCTATAAGTGCCAGGGCAATGATCCCTAATATATTACGAAAAGATCGTTCCTGGTTGATGATTGCTTGATTGAGCAACTTTTCTTGGGCTGCATTCAAGCTATCAATCGTTGACTTTTGTTTTAAAGCCAATAGCTGTATGGCTGACTTGTCCAGGTCCTCAAACAATTTTTGATTGATGGAATCCGTGTTATTTAATTCGAGTTCAGCTTTTTTTAATTCATATTGTTTTTGTAATAGGGCTTTCTCTTTCTGTTGTTCATTGACTATAGCCAGTTCTTTGAGTACCCTTTCTTCATCTACTTTACTGCGTAACAGATCAAGGTCCATACTTTTACTTTTTTCCAAAAAGATTTTATAAGAGTCATAATAATGACGGGATTTTTTTAGATCTCCTGCTTTTTCATAGGTTTCTGATAAATTGGCATAACATTTCAACAAATACTCCAACATGAGGTCCTGACGCTTAATTTGCCTGGCTAAGGATGCGGCTTCCTCTAATAGGTCCAGTGATTCCGGATATCGTTTCAGCGCATTGAGAGCGCCTGCACAATTAATCATAGCTTGAACGACTCCTTCTTTTTGGTCAAATGATTTTCTGGCGGCCAGTGTTCTTTGGAAATAGCTATATGACTTTTCAAAATTTTTAACATCGGCATACAACAGGCCAAGATTACTATTGATCATCGCTTCACCATTTTCATTGCCTATACTTTTATTTAATCCAAGTGATTTTTCATAGTACTCAATGGCTTTATTATAATCGTTATGATTCCAATACTTAAAGGCAATATCATTGAGATGACCAGAAGCTTGTTTTAAATTGTTTTGAGAAAGGGATTGCTCATATTTTTCCTGTGCTTCTGCTACAAATGCTGAATCGTTTCTTGACAAGGGCTGAATTTGGCCATAAGCACCAAAGGTGTATAAAATATATAGGAAAGACCATATAGGTCGCCATCGGCCTGGCTGTGATTGCATAAGCTGGTGTTTTAATAAATTTATTTTTCAGCTATATCAAATGAAATAGTCTGATTAGATTCATTGCCAACTTTGTCAATAGCTCTGATTTTAAGCTCATATTTTTTTCCTGCCTGCCAACTGCTGATTGGACTGTTATACAACTGTTCTGGAGCGGAATTCAACTGATAATAAATTTTGTCATTTCCGACCATCTCATCCGTAGCAGCTAAAAATAGGACCAAATGCTTCGGATATACCTGCAACCCTTCTTTTTCTCCAACAGGACCTACGCTGAAATTGGGTAATATTTTAGGAGGATTATTGTCATATAAAACCGTCAGCTGATTGATATTTCTGTTGTTTACATTGTCATATCCGAACATCTCAATTTTGTGGCTACCGGAAGTAGTCTTTAACTGAAATGGTTTTTCGTATCGTGTCTCTGCCTGTGCTCCATCCAAACTATAACTGATATACTGGAGGCCTGATTGAAGGTCTGTAGCGCTCAGATGTATATTTGTTTGAGGTCCAATATATAAATCGTTGGCAGAATTAAAGGATGGCCCGGAGATTGTGTGATTCAAATCAGGACCGGTCAGGTCAAGAAATACCAGATTGATATTGTGTTTGTACTCTTCAGCACCGCTGGGTTGATTGCTGAGTCGATCTACTGAATAAAATTTGATCACGTGATTGCCTTGAATGCTTGGCAGGTAAAAAGGTTCTTCATAAGAAATGAAATTTCCATTATCTATAGAATATTTTATTTCTTTTACACCGGCCTTGTTGTCAATGGCTGTCAACTTCATCTTTGTCCGACCAGAAAAATAAACTTTGTCCTGGTAAAGGAATTTGTCTCCAAGTATGTCTGTCGCAGTCAACGGTGCAAGTTTATCATAATAGAAATCAAATTTGTCAAAATTACTTATATTGCCTACTTGATCTTCCGCATAATATTCAATGCTGTGCGGGCCATCTTCGAGGTGCGTCAGATTCAATTTGTTTCCTCCATATTGAAGGTAGGCCTGATCATCAAATCGATAGAATGATTTTAATACCCCGGATATATTATCAGTGGCTGTTAGATAAAGTGTGGAAGAGCCAGCAAGGGTATTTCCTTCGGATACTCCATTTATATTGTAGGTAATAATGGGAGCAGAAGTATCCACTATAATGGTAGTAGTTTGGATGGATTCCGCATTATTTACTCTATCCGTTGAAAAGTACTTAATGGTATGTGGGCCTTCTTTGAGCAAGCTGATGGGTGATTGGTAATCCAGATATTGGTCTCCATCAATGGCTGTATAAATGTTTTGCACGCCGGAATATTTATCGCTTGCCTTTAGTTCAAACAACAATCCCTTGCCATAATAATCTTGATCATTGTTTGTATGATGTGGAGCATTTACGAATGTAATGGTGGACATCGGTGCTAGTCCATCACTAATGACTTCAAATAAGACTTCTGTTTTTGGAGTCTTTACCTCGCGAGTATCTTTATCTACGGCATAACGTGTGCGGATATAATTTGGGCCTTCGGTATCAAAATACACTGGATTGGTATATTGTTCAAATTCTTTATTTACAAGATTTACTCCTGGTTCGTCCGGTGTGCTTGACAATTTAATGTACACTGGCAGTTTTTTGTTCCAATAAAGTGTTGAATCTTTATCCAGAAAGTAGCGCGGTGAAAATTCTTTGGGTTGTGCAAAACTGAATTGCACCAGGAAGGAAGCAATGGTAAGAAACATGTATTTTTTCATAAATGGGTAAGGCTTATTTGTTGGTTAATTTTAGCGATTTTAAATGGCACGGTATTTCATATTCAATGTTAAAATATTTTTATTTTCAATTCGGCGATAATGTAATTGATGCATAAGTTTTGCTACTATATCGAGTCCAAGACCACCTGCTTTGTCTGTTTTGGGTAATGATTGTCGCATATGAATAAATTCGAGCGGATCAAAATGTATACCATCATCAACAAATTCAAGGTCTATGTTGCCTTCAGAATGTTTAAGTTGAAGGGTAATATGGTGCTCAAGATGATCTTCAAAACCATAAAAAATAATATTACTCAGGATCTCATCTACAGCAATTGAGATTTTTTTTTGATCTTCACTATCCAGGGGTAATTTGGCCATATAGGTTAACAAGGTCTCGTGGACGAGGCTTATCTCTTGAATATTATTGATAATAGTAATAAGCATAGGCCACTTCAGGAGCGTACTTTATACATGAAAGTCTTTTATCGCACTCTCCAGATCAGGAAAGTGCTTGAAGATCATAAAAAAACCGGAAATTTCAAATACTTCATTAACTGTTTTATTAAAACAACAAAAACGGATTTCGCCGTCAGACTTACGCACCAGCTTGTTGGCTGCAAGAAATATGCGCAGTCCGGCACTGGAGATATAATTAAGATCTTTAAGGTCGATGACTATACTGTGGTTGCCACCCATAATCAGTTGCTGTATTTTTGATTCTGCTTCAGGAGAGGTAGCAGCATTAAGATCTCCTGAGATACTTACTACTTTGAGCCGTTCCAGGTTTCTTATTTCAATTTCCATATGGTTTAGAATAAAATCAAAAAATAAAAAGTTTAAGGTACATAATATTTCCCTCCACATTCTATCTTAAGACGAAATATTAAACGATAGTAACCAATATTTCAAAAATTTCTGTGACTTTAATTTTTTCACCCGTATGTATATAGAACTTAATTTTTCAAATAAAATCTAATAACAAACATGGGACTATTTTCTTTCTTAAAAGGTGCTGGAGAAAAACTCTTCGGCACCAAACCATCTACCACGGCTGTTGACGCTGAAGCTGCTGCGGCTGCCGAGAAAACACAAAAAATAGCTGCAATGCAGTCATTTATCACCGGCTTAGGTCTTGATGTTCAGAATCTTGATATAGATCTGGACGGGGATGTGGTCACGGTATATGGCCAGGCTGTTAATCAGGCTGAAAAGGAAAAACTGATTTTGGCATTGGGCAATGTACAGGGGGTAGCTTCTGTAGATGATCGGGTGTCTGTAATAGCCGCTCCTGAACCTGAAGCAGATTTGTATGAGGTAAAATCTGGTGATAGTTTGTCAAAAATATCAAAACATTTTTATGGAGATCCGATGAGATATAATGAAATTTTTGAAGCAAACAAACCATTATTGTCCCATCCTGACAAAATATACCCGGGACAGATGCTGAGAATACCGAGATAAAAGCACACTATAAGAAACCATCTAAAGTCGCCTCAGGTACATCTGTAGCTGAGGTTTTAGTTTTTTGTTTCAAAGGTTTTCAAACTTTCAATATAGATGGTAAGCAAGAACACCATCCGCGAACCAATAAGTATAAATTATATAAATATTTGATAGGCAAATACTTATACCTGTGATGCGCGATGCCTAAGCAAATGATCTGCCAATACGATAGCTGCCATCGCCTCTACGATCGGTACCGCTCTGGGCACGACACAAGGGTCATGCCTGCCTTTGCCTGTCACCGTTACGGATTCACCGGTAATATCCACAGATTCTTGTTCTGGGATGATGGTTGCAACGGGTTTGAAGGCTACCCGGAAGATGATGTCCATGCCATTGGAGATCCCGCCTTGTATGCCACCGGAATGATTGCTTTTAGTTTTGATCGATTCGCCTTCTTTATAAAAAATGTCGTTATGCTGAGATCCTCGCATCGTCACTCCGGCAAAGCCTGATCCGATCTCAAATCCTTTGCAGGCATTGATACTCAACATGGCATGACCGAGCTCAGCATGTAGTTTATCGAATGCAGGCTCACCCAATCCGGGAGGACACCCTTTGATAATGCAAGTCACTGCGCCTCCTATGGTATCTCCTTCCTTTCTGACTTCTTTGATCAGGTCGATCATTTTTTCTGCCATTTGTGGATCGGGGCACCTTACAGGATTGGACTCGATTTGGGCTACATCTATATTTTCAAAATCAGGTTGATATACCAGAGGCCCTACCTGGCTTACAAAAGCATGGATATGTATATTGTGCAGATGCAATAAGAGCTTAGCTATTGCTCCTGAAGCTACCCGTGCTGCAGTCTCCCGGGCTGAAGATCTGCCTCCACCCCTATGA
>OBID01000642.1_pt1 | contig 13753 bp, 12 predicted proteins | sample 1519781 | NCBI WGS metagenome assembly OBID01 (sample SAMEA3991478, study PRJEB22521) | metagenome | biome: anthropogenic terrestrial biome; feature: sewage plant; material: sludge | place: Sweden | collected 2012-09-26 | reverse complement strand
ACTTCTATAAGATTATATAGAAACGCTTTGGCAGCCATAAAGGTTCGGGACATGATACTTTCAACTTCCGAATTGCCTTTAGCGTCTATGATTGCACCGCTTCCTAAAAGTCCACTTTGGAATGTTCCCGTTTCAAGTCCCTTTTCAAATCCGATCAGTCCTTTTGCTTTGTCGTTATTTGTCTTGGAAAGATATACGTCGGATAATTTAGATATTAAATCGTCTATCCTCTTTGACGTATAGATAGAATCGTCCGTACCTGGATCCTCTGAAGATGAATCGAGTATGGCCTTGATTAATTTTGAAGCGATAAGAAGTCCCGTCTTAAAATCGACTGTATGGGACACGGTGTCATCAATGTCTTTACGGATGATTTTATCCCAATCCGAGCTGTCTTCTGACAGGTTCTGCGCCACCTTTGACGTATCAGATGCACCGCCTGACTGTTGCTGTGTTGCCGTATTCGAATTAGACCCGTTAATATTAACCACGGTCGATGAGCCGTAATAGTTCTTCGACCGTGATTTGGCGGGGATGCTATATGAGTCAACTGTAATCTCTTTCATTCCTTTTCAATCATTTTTATTTCTGACGTGTCTGACCGGTATTTCGTTTCTTTGCCCGCAACGATAAATTTCTTACCCGTGCCCTGGTAGGTGTCGGTGAGCTTATCAGTAGGCGGGATGGACACGTCATTCATTAATACCTGTGTGAGCTTTATTTTTGGGTATAGGTATTGATTAACAATGCGTCTCAGTAGCAGGTTTTCGGGGCGTGTCGTTACCTTGTTGATACCCTCATATAGGGCATCGACAATGAAGTCACTGCCGAGCAAAACCTTACTATAGCATAGCCCGTCATGGTTGTAGCTGCTTATCTTCTCCTCTATCTCGTCCATCTCGTTAATATAGTCCCCGTTAACAACATTAGTGTACACACGGTCGGATGAGTTATCCGAGGATACGAAGTTGTCTTTGAGCTGAAATTTCATAGAAAAATCTTTGATGGCGCAGTTACAGCTAACATCCACTAGCTCTACATACAGCTCTCCTTTGAGTGTTCCGCTTGTCTCGATAACCCATCCGCTCAGATCGTTGTACGGCATTTTCAGTGTCTTGTTTGTTGCCAAGGAAGTAAAGGACCCCGCCTCTTTCATTTCTTGTGACAGGATGGTGAAAGTAGACTTTGTGGTGGTCCACTCGGTACCATTCCAGTACGTGTCACCGATGCGGAGAATAAAGGTAAACGTAACTTTTGACCCGGCAGCGAAAGTATTTTTTTCGTTGGAGTAATAAAATCCATTCTTCGCAACTCCCTGGACAGCCAGCGGTTGATACTGTCCTGTCGTGACGACCTGCAGATTGATAGCTATCGCACCGTCCGCGTAGGCAGCTACGGGCATGTGACCTTTATAATTGAATAGACCGTTATACTTGTCAGGGTCGAAGGTAATGCCGTCATGAGGCGGTGACAACGTGCCGTTATCCGTAGCATCCCCTATCATGGAATATTTACGGATGAACATGATATTATCATAGTCATAGCTGGTTATCGAATCTGTATAATCAGCGTTCATCGACCAGTTGCAGTACCGACCGAGGAATGCGCCATACACCATCGAATTGAACGCCTTGTCCGTCTCGAATATATCCGAATCAGGATATGTTCTGTTGTCGGATGTTCCGAAGTACGACCCTAGTTCTCTGTTCCCGCTCCAAGTTGATATCAGTGCGGTAAGGTCTGTAATCTCTGTTACCTTCTCGTGCCTCGTGTTTCCGTTATTATAATAATAGTCGGTCGTGCTATGTCCGGTATTCGCTACCTTCAGGGTCGACATATCCACGCCGTCCTCCGTTATCTTCGTACCCTGGTACACATGCGGCTCCCATTTGCTCGGGGTCAGCCAGATGCAGCGGCCCCTGGCCACTATCTTATTATAAGTAGATGTCGAACCGCTCTTGACGACCTGTACTATATTGCACTGAGACAATTCGATGGCTAGCGCTGTAAGATTGTCCCAGTCCTCGTCCGGAAATACCTTATCGGCATTATTATAGTTCGACGTCTTGACGGAAGCCTTGTTATACCCGGCGATGATATCCATCGAGTGACCGCTGCCGCCGAATCCTATATCCTGTACGCTGCGTATGCCTATCGTCTTGGCGTTTGCCTTCGTAAGCACTAGGGCACCGTCCGTGAGAGTCCACTCGTCGTACGCGTCTGCGTAGTCATGATCGACGAAGTAAAGGTCTCCGCCATCATCGTACAGTGTCACGTGGGCGAATCTGCATATCTCCTCAAGTATATCCTTGTAAGATGATGGCTTGTTTTCCTCATCAAAAAAATTCTGCTCCGAAATGACGCAATCGTCACGCATCAGGGCATTAGTGCCGTAATCGCCCGCTGAGGCCGCGAAAGTATGCGGTATGTACACTTTCCCATACCATGCATTTGCAGCCGTCAGAGCGCGCGAAATGAGCGATTTCAGGCTCACGAACTTCAACCCCGAAGTGTCCGACTGCGTATACTTGACATACTCCAGCGTGGAGATAGCCGAAAGGCAGTCCATCTCTATCTCATGCGTATGTGTCGAGTAGTCCTGCGTGTATAGTTCCGGCTTGACGAATCCGCACCACAGCGGTATTCCGTCCTTGAGCAATGTCACCCGGTACTGCTGATAGGCGGTTGCGAACAGGCTGCTCAATGAGTCGCCTCCTACGACGGACAACTTGGCGGTGCTCAGTCGTAGCGGTATGTATACGTAGTCGTCATCGTCCAGCGTAGTGACGAACGGCTCCTCTCCCCCGATGATAGTGCTGCACTCTCCGGTATAGTCTTTCTTCTCGATTTCGAGATAGTAGGCGTTTTTCCGGACTGACGGGATATAAACTTTATATATTAATCCGTAACTCATATTACCATGCCTTATTTTTTGACTTCATATAATTCTTGATGGCAAGGTACATGTCCTCGCCGCGTACCTTGCTGCTCGTCAGACTGATTTCCCCGGACGTACCGAGTCCGCCGTTGATGGCGTTGAACAGCCTCTTCTGTTGCGTGCCGTTGAGAATCATCTCCCCGCTGTTGACACGGGCGAGCATATTGTCGCCTGACGTTCCGCCACCACCTACGATGCCGCCTTTGGCGAATTTCGGAAGTTGGCTCATCAGTGCCATAATAGCGATGAGTCCGGCTGCGGCCAGTGCAATGCCGACGATAGGTATCTTGGAATTTTGCTTGACAACTTCCGAGCCGGCTGCCGCCATGTTACCTGCGACGGTACGCTGGTTGTTTGCCGCCCCCACACCGGCAGCCGTGGCGCTCGCTGTTGTGCCCGCGGTGGTAGCTGTAATCTCCTGCGCCGTTGTGGCGGTCGTGATAGTTGCCTCCGCCTGCTTGGCCGCCTGTAGGTCCTTGCTTGCCTTTGTCCATGAGTTGACAGCGTCGATGATGCCCAGTATGCCGTCTACGCTGTTCTCCAGCGCGCTCCATACGGCCATGATCTTCTCCCATCCGGACGCGTCCGCATCGTTAAGGGTCTTACCCAGTTGCTCCCAAGAGCTGACTATCTGGTCGCTGCCCGACATGAGGGACTTGATAGACCCCCATGTCTGAGTTCTTAGCTCCTTGGTAAAGGCCTTGACATCCTTCTTGACCTCCGCCAGTTTAAGTGCTTTGCTGAGGCTCGTCACTTTGCCTAGCTGCGCATTAATCTCGTTGACCATCTGGTCGGATGTCTGCAAGGCCATGGACTTGAGCTCATCGAGTCTCTTCTGTGCGGCATCACGTCTCTCACGGAGTATGTCCGTCTCAGACTTTTTATAATCAAAAGTAGTGTCCCGAGACTGCTCCTTAGGTAGGGTCTGCTTGAGTCCGCGAACCTGTGTTGACACGGCAGACACCACGTCGAACAGGGCGGCGGTGTATTCCTGAGAGGCGTTGTTGACCGCTGCGAACGACGCTATCTGCTTTTTCGCGCTGTCGGTAATGCTCTGCATTCCCTGAGTATACTCTTCCTCGGTGATAGCTCCCGCGTTGAACTGGTTGGTAAGGTCCTTTATCTGCTTATTATAGTCGGACGTGAAACGGGATATATCATCCAGTTCCTTTGCCTTTGTCAGCTTGTCGGCCTTCGCTTTCAGGGTCTTGGCGAAGTCAGACTGCGCTACGCTGCTGTACTGCGAGGACTGCACTTGTATGAGCGTCTGTGTAGTTGCGTCGAGGACGGACTTGTTGTAATCCGCATCGGACATCTTCTCGATGCCCTTACGTGCCGCCAGTTCCCGGAGCTGTTGCGCATACGACGACTGGGCCTGTGCGAGTTCATCGGCTGCCGGATTAGAGCTGGTTCCGCCACGACCACCCGATGTTACGCCGCCGCCTCCGGACGATGCGGGCGAGTAGTCGGTACCACTGCCGGACAATACCTTTTTATAATTTTTGTTTGAGAGATTACGCCAATATTTTCTTTGTGCTGATAACTCTGAATATTGTTGATAGTCCGGTCCCGTTCCGTTCCACAAATCGCTCATCGAACTTCCTTCCCGGTTGATGCGCTGCCCCTCCTTAATCAGATTTCCTTGACCTCCGTGTTTCGCGCCAAGCTCTATCATCTTCTGCTCTGTCTCCATCTGCTTCTGTGCTGCATATTCTGCGATGGCGTTTGCACGGAGTATATCGATACGGGCGGTCAGCAGTCGGTTGAGTTTCCCCTCATCATCTATTCGAGTTCCTAGCTGGTTCTGTATCTGTCCTAGTATCTTCTTATGTTCGGAGACGGTAAGATTGTTATCATTAAGCATCTTACGGAGTCTCGTAAGTTCCGCAATTTCCCCGCTATGCGTGGTGGAATATAATTCCTTTTTATACCCTTCGAAGTCCTTACGGAGTCCGGATGTGGCTGTAGTTACCTGTATGATCTTAGCGATAATCTCGGTAAGAGCGGTGATGAGCAGCATCGGGCCGATGGTGGAAAATGCCGCCTTAAGGCTGACACCGAGTGCCGTAGCCCCTGTCTTAATTTTTGCCCAGGTCGCGGTCCATGCGTTGCCGCTCTGGACTGCCGCCGCTCTCTCGTCCGCTACCTTGGCCATATTCTTCGCCTTAGTGAGCGCCAGCTCGTTAGCGGCTAGTTGTTTCTTCTTTGCATTGAGTTGCACCTCTGCCGCTAATCTCTCGTCAGCGGACAGTTTATCCATCTGCACCTCTGAGGCGGTTATCTGCCTTTTCAGGCGGGCGGTGCTGCTCTCAAGCATCCGCACCTTGGCATGTGCCACGGTGGCATTAGTGACCATCGCATCGGACGAGGCTCTACTAAATATTTTCCACTGCGCGAAAAACTGCGACATCTTGATGCCCGCCATCAGTCCCGCTATCGTGTAGGCGAGGGACGTAGTGTTAGCCCTCACATACTCGATGAGGTCAGCGACCTTATTAGTGATATTCGCCAGCCACTTCACGACGCTGGTATCTTCAGCGATGCCGCTGAGGGCATTGGATATCCTGTTCTTGGCGCTGCCTAGGTCGTCGGTCTTGACGGACGGGGACATACGCTGCAGGTTCGTGGCGAAACTCTCCATAACGCCCTTGGCGTCGATGCCCTTCTTGACGAGGGCGTTGATCTTATCCACGCCGACACCCATTGCGTCTGCGAGCGCCTTCTTTGCCTGTGGCATGGACCGAAGGAAGGAATTAGTGAAGTTCCTGGTACTGATTGTACCGGTGTTCATCATCTTCTGCAGTGAGGCCATGACGGTTGCCGATGCTTCCTCGTCCAGCTTATATCCGACGAGGGCGATCGTGCTGATCGTCGGTGGCGTCTGCTGTTGCTTGACCGAGAATCCGGCCGTTGTGGCGGCTGCGGTGAACTTGCTGTATTCGGTGATGAGGCTTGTCAATTCAAGTTTGTACTTGCTCGCCAGACCACGTATATAGCTGAGGTTGGTGCCGAACTGCGCCAGTCCTCCCGAATTAGCCTTGAGCACGTTGATGGCCTTGGCGGTCTGGAGCCCAGCGTCACGGATTTTATCGAATACCATTTTAATTCCGATGAACCCGACACCGAAATAGGCGGCGACACTCATAGCGGAGGCCTTGATAGATGCCATTCCGCTCTTGACCTGATTAGTCCCTCTCTTGAACCCGTCGGTGATGAGGTTGAGGGCGATGGCAAATGATAGTTTAGCCATGCTGCGCCTCCTTTCCTCCTAATATAGCTTCCGCCATCTGCATGTCATCCTCAGTAACAGGCTTCGGTTTGCCTTGCTCCTCCCAGGGAAACGGGTAGAAGTCCGTAGCGCCCTTGCAATTCTTGTCGAGGTAAGGCGACAGGCCTAGATAGGTCCACAGCCGCTGCTCTTCCATGCGTCGGTGTACGTTTTCCTCCGCGCCATGGCCGAGCATCTTAAGGTCGCACAGTTCCGCATCGTTCATGAGGTAGTCGGCGTTGACCCCGCTGTATAGTAGGTTCATGGCCACATCAGAGATACACGTAGGCGCTTCCTTTTCATCCCGTGGTAGCGCCATCGGGTCCACCCCTTCCTCTTTATCCGGGGTGTTGAACTGCCCCATGTATGCCAGGTACCGGTTGACTTCTTTGATATGGTCCTTGACGACCTGAGGGGCGCGTCTGATGGCATCGGCATAGTCTTCATAGCTGCTGTACCCGGTGTCGGATGTCGGGGTAGTGATTAAATGCAGTAAGAGGAATAAGTCCGAATAAAGCGAACAGAAGAATATTTATTCTTTTAAGGCGCCGAACGGTTTGCCCGTCAGCTGCTCCCATCTGATTATATTTTTTATGGTGATTTTCATATCGAAAAAATTAAAAACGGGCGAAGACGGCCCTATGCCACCTCCGCCCGTGTGTGTTGATAACCCGTTGACTCTCTTATGCTCCGGCTACTGCTGCCACCTTGGTGAGTGGGCCGCTGCCGTTGGCATTCATCGTATACTTCTTCAGTTTCGAACTTTCACCCGTCATCTCCATAGAGGTGATACGGATTTTGCCTGAATAGTTTACCTTCGTTGTGTCAAGGGCGTAGGAGTATCCCGTAGACTCGTCACCTGTGCGGGTGAACTCTCCGAACTGGAAGTCAAGGAGCGAGTCGTTAAGTTGACTGTCAAGAAGGCTATCGGCACTGACATATCCCGTCTTGTGCGTCAGAAGGGCCTCACTGCTGACACTGAAAGATTTGGTACCCGGTACCTCATCCTTCCAGTCTCCCGACATCATATTAGTTGTATCGACCATATCTGTGTTGACGGTCAACTTTGCCGATGTAGCGAACGCTACAGGAATGCCTCCGACGGAAAGCATCATCTTGCCTTCGAGGTCGAGGTCTTGATTGGAATTGTACTTTAGTTCTGGCATAATTTCTGTATTTGTGTTTATATAATTATTCGAATATTCTGCTATTTGGGTCTACTCCGTTTTTCCGACGGAGAATACCAGTATCTGCACGTACTTGATGAGGTTGCCCTCACCGACATAGTCCTCTTTTGTCTTCGTCAGTACCATCGGCTCTTTATCTATAGTAATATCCTGAAGGGCTGCGCGCAGGGTCTCGGCAATCTCAATACCTCTCATATATTTACTTGTTACGACGTTATATGTCAGTTCGCACCACTCATCGGATGCACACATCATATTCATCTGTGTTCCGCCGTCCGTCCGGGCATATATGATAAAGTCTCCCGTCGTATCCTCAGGGGCAACGAGGGGAGATATCTGACCGTTTACCATGCGGCGGAGTTTCTCGTTTGCCTGCATGAGATCGAGGAGGTCGAAGGTTACTGATAATTTACTGCTCATCTATTCATTATTCTCATTATCGCCTGTTCCGTGCCTTTTAGCACGGCATCAAGGGCGCGGTCCATATCTTCATTTCGTGTGTCGGTCCAGAAGTGGAGTTCCGGCATAGATCCGGTTGATCCACCGCTGGATCTCGTTCTACCAGTTGTCCCGAGGTCAACTATATACGCGTGGTTGGATCTTATCTTCTCTCCGTCCTTCGCCGTAATCATACCAAATCCGGCCAGACCACCCAACTTATTCTTTTTTACTTTTACCTGAAAGGCCTTCAAGAGGTTGCCCGTCACACCTTCCGGGTTCTTCATCCTCGCCTTGAGCCTCTTGATACCTCCCTGCCTGAGTAGGATTACGCCTTTGCGTATGCCGGCCTTTATCGACTTGTTACGGTCGATGTCCGACATCTCCCTCAGCATGGCATTGATGCGCTCCTGACCTAGTATCTGTACCTCTTTGCTCATAGCTCGTTATCGTTAAGTCGTGTCCCCGTGATGATGAGGGTATTGTCCGTCTGCTCTTCGATAAGTGTGATGCGGTACCGGTAGCTGTTGAACTCGAAACGTTCCTTGTCGTTTATCTTCGAATTTTTCCGAACCTGTATTACGACGGTGCCGGCTATGAACTCCTCCATGGCGTTAACGCTCATCCCTGCCGTGGCAAGACGACGACGGGCGCACTTCGTCGTGAGTACGTTCGTCCACGTCTTTTCAACTGCTCCGCTTCTGTCCTTTGTCGAGGTCGAGGCGATGAAAGTAATCGGATATCGTAATAGTCCTGCCTGCATTACACGTATTTTACGTAAGGTTCGATAAGATAGTCTAGGGTATACGGGATACGTTGCGGAACACCGTAGGCGACCGGCTCACGGTTGGCGTACAGATTAGCGGCGATGAGTAATATCGCCTGTTTCAGGGGGGCGGGTATCTCACCGTCATTATCGGCGGATACATCGGATATGCTCTGCTGTATCTTGTTCTCCACTGTTTCGGCGGATGCCTCCAGCAGGTCCGAAAGGTACTGCGTTTCGCTGTCTGTGATATTGTCGATATTGCACTGACGTGCTAGTTCGTCTGTAGTTATGTATCTCTGCATCTGGTTTGTGTTGTTAAAAAACGCGCGGCGGCTCGCATGCCAACCGCGCGTTTCATCTAGTTTACCACTTAAATCCTTAAATAACTAAAAAGACATATATAATTACTACACTATACCGTTGCTCTTACCAGCGCTGCGAAGGCCTCCTGACGGAGTACGACATTGTCCCATCTCGTGTTGAATACGAATCGGGTGATGTTCTTCTTCGCGTCTGTATAAGGATCTATTGTCAGGCGTACATTATCGAACTGACCGAGAAGGTCATACTCGAATACGCCGAATTCGATAGTATTGTCGTCGACATCCTCCGAAACGAATACTGGGTACCCGTCGATTTCCCACTGTCCCTTTCCGACGGCTTCGGCAATATAGCGGCCTGTATCTGTCCCACGGTCCTGAGTGCGGAGCTCTGCCAGCATGGAAGAGCTGCATACAAATCCTGCAGCGGATGTGATAGGGAGGTGCTTCTTCTGTACCGCTGTCTCCAGGGATACTATATCCTTCCATTTTGGAGTTACGCCTTTCGCAACACTAACGGCAGGAGTGGCGATAGCGGCAACGAAAGGACCGGCAGGGGCGCTTACGTTCTTAGTCAGTGTAGTTCCGCTCAGCATCCACTTATTCAGTATATTGGCCATTGCGGCATTGAACAGGGAGATGACAAGTGCCTGAAGGTTCACGTTGCTCTCATCGATAGCGGTATTGGATACCGGGACGCTGATAGCAATACGTTTTGGATTTCCTGTCAATTTTGACATGCTGATAGTCTTATCGGACACCTCGACATTCTCATCCTCGAATGTCGCCTCGACACCCGTTACAACAGGGAAATTAAAAGTACCTCTTAGACCTGTCTGTATTTTCAGACCGAGTTTGTCATAGACGATACCGTTATTCAGCGGCATCATCAATTCGCCTACTGTGATAGGGACTACGGGGGCGATAGATGAAGTATCGACCGTCGACGAAGCACGGATGATAGGGATAATGATATCCTTGTCTTCAACCATGCATCTCATTTCATCTGGAATCGGATGATTGTTACGAACGCAATATACGAGACGCGCAAAAGAAGCGCGTAAGTTCTCTTCCTTATCCTCAGGAAGAACGCCTGAGCGGAACTGTTCGCAACCTAGACGCAGTATGTCGCGTTCCTGCAGGAGCGCTTTCTTCTCTTCTGATAAGCCGCGGAACTCTTCGTCCTCAATGTCGGTCAACTTACGTTTTTCAGCCTTAACCAATGTCTCGACTTCAGAGATACGTGTGTCAATCTCCTTTGTGCGGTTACGGATAACCACTAAGCGCTTCTGCGCCTCTCTAAATTCTTTCTTATTCATAATTTTGTGTTTGTGTTGTTATTAATTTTATTTTTCTTCTCTTGCCTTCCGGAGTTTTTCTAGATCCTTCATCCACTCTCCGTTTTCCTCCTTCTTCGGGTGGAGCACGGAGTCCAAGCTGCGTGCGGTAACGGATGTGTCGAGATAGGCGGGGTCGCTCACGATGCTCACATCATACAGCCGGCCAATCTTGCATACCCTTCTTACCAATGTATCTCCGTCCTTTGAGTATCTGATGTTTCCTTCTACGTCTCCGTCTGTTGTGTACGCAAAAGAACTACCGAACAGGTCGCCTCTCTTTACCATCTCCAGGGCGTAGTTTCCGTCAGATGTGTTCGGGGCGGTGAACTCGTATTTGATGCCTCGTTCGTCCTTTGACAACTTCAATGTTCCTGAGCCGTTGCATGATCTGGCGAGCATGCGGTTATTGTCGTGCTCAAGAAGGGCCTTGATGTCGCATGATCTCAGTAGGTCATCGGTGATGGCCTCTGGGTCTATCTCTTCCTGCACCATTCTGTACACGTCATAGTCGGGGAGTATCTGCGAGCGCGTATTGAATACGACCGCATACCCTTCTATCGTTCTGCTCTCTTCACCTTCCACGGTGGATCTTTTCAGCTTCGGGGCCGCTAGGTCTCCGAAACTCCGAATCTCTTTATGCTGTTTTATCTCTGTCATGGCAATTAAAAAAATAATTATTCTCTATACATACCCGAAAAAAGTTGAAAACTGGGTGTAGTTTATTTTTAGCCCTCGTTTTCGCCCGTTTTTCCATCATTCTCGCCCGTTTTTGACGGTTTTTCGGTATTTTTTTCACCGGATGTGCCCTTAATCTTATCGGAATTAATCGGGGCGACGTTGCAGGATATGAATACCATATCACCGCCTTCGAGGGGTTCACGGCCGTCTTTCGTCCGCCATTCGTTCGGCGTACGTGTTCCGCACTCGATTGTACTCTTCATATATGCAGCCTTCGTTGTAAAATCAAGTTGATAATACTCTTCGAGGTCGAATCGTATGCGCGTCTTCTTGTTCATTGTCCCCGGGATCAACTTCCTTGTGAACTCCTGTTGAATCTGATTGATATATGGCAGCATGGTATCGGTCATATACATCACCTGCGACATGTCGCTAGCCTTATAGTTCGAAGACTGAGACTGGAATACCTTGTCCGGATGCACGCCATAGAATCGGCAGATGTCCAGCACACTGAATTTCTTGCTGTCGAGCAGTTGGAGGTCGGCGGGTGACATACTGAGCTGGTTGAACTTCATCGTGCCCGGAAGGGACATGATATTCTTTCCGCTTCGCAGTTCGTCCTCCACGCGGCTGCTGACGGATGCGAGTTGTGCGTCCTGCGGTCTGGCAAATCCGCGTACCCCGTCATCGTCTCCGCTGATGAAGCCCTTGTATGTAGAGCCCTTCTGCATAACCTCGTCCGACTGCTCCACCTCTCGGGTGGCGAGTCCCAGCGTACGAGAGGCATAGTGTATCACCGACTCACCACGATAGCCGCCGTCGTTGGATAGGCCTCGTAGGTGGATAATCTCGTCAGAGTCGAAGACCCCGTATATGTGATTGTGCAGGTCATTCACGGTGTAGGTGTCGGCATAATCATCGTACACGCAGCAATTGGGTGATATCAGCGTGATACCTGTATATCGTCCGTCGCTCAGCGAGTAGTACAGGTATGCGTTGCCCGTATTGAGTATCTGGATGATAGTGTTGCGCATAAGTTCGAACGGAGTCATGCGGCTGTTGGGGCTGAATCCGAGAAGGTACGCTAGGTCGCTGTCCGTTTCTATCTGCCAGTATCCGTTTTTTCGCCGCTGCACGTCGAGGGGAAGGGATGCGATCGATCCCGAGAGGATATATGTACACCGATAGCATGTCGCTATCTTGAGCGCCAGCGTAGGATTGTTTATCTCGCTCGCCGACAGGTTGAGCATACCCGTATAGCCGTATCCGAGGTCTATCGGATCTGAGCTGCTCCTTTTACTAAAAAATTTTTTAAAAATATTCATATTGTGCTGTGTTGTTGATTATCTTACATAATTTCCGAACTCCCATATTGTCATGAGTGCCGTTATCACTCCGTCTATCTTCTTGTCCTTCGACCTCTTCTGGGGTTTCTTGTTTTCCAGCCTGTCCTCGTCGAGGACCGCATTGTCAAAGCAGTAGGCGTTGATAGGATTGGCATTGAGTGTCAGACGGTCAGTGAGCAGCGTGCTTTCGAACGTCTGAACCGGGGAAGTGAAGTTTCCGTATGTCTGTCCGACGGGCTGCAGCGCCTTGCGGTTGCCCATCACACCGAGTATGTTAATGAACTCTTTTGACTTATACGGGTCATAGCCTATCTGCAGGATGTTGAGGTACTTCGTCATCTCCACGATGTCCTTAGCGATCATGTCGTAGTCGATACACTTCTTACCACACACCTTCAGGTATCCCTCCCTCACCCATTTCTGGTATAGCTCCCTATTTCTATGCGTTTTTATTGTATTTTCGGGTATATAATACACCGTATGCACGTGGAAGCTGTTGATCATATACATGTTATAGCTTACCGCAGAAAAGTCGTCTTTGACGGACAGGTCTACGGCAACCATAGTGTCCGGTATATTCCCGTCGTCATTCCTTGCCGTCGTGACATCCAGTTTCCTATAATGCTTCCGTATCTCATCCCCGGTGAACCACGGCGCGTCGTTACCGCTGACATAGACGTTGAGCAGCTTCGTGCGAAAGGCCTTCATGTCGTCGATGGACTGCTGGGCGTTGGCCCACATCAATTCATAGAAGTCCTTTTGTACCGTGATGCCGAGATGAGGCTGCACCTTCTGCCACGTATGCGGGTCGTCCTCTGCGTCATCGACATCCGGCTGGAATATGTGAGCGAATATCCTGTCATTTTTCTGGTCGGCCATGCCTATCTCGCTGAGAAGTATGTCCTTGTAATTGTTGAGGATATACGTGAACGGTGCATCGTTCTTGTCGGATGCCGTCGTGATGATGATAGTAAGTGGATTGTCGCGGACACCCATTGAGGTAGTCAGCACGTTATACAGGTCGGCGCTATCAGCCTGGGAATACTCATCCATGATGACGGTCGATGCGTTCAGTCCATCCAGCGTATCCGGTTTCGACGCGAGGCATCGTGCGAACGATGACCGGCCCGTCCTTTTCTTGTCTATATAGTCAACCTTTTCCCGGTTGAGTTTAAAACTCTTCAGCTTCGGGTCCAGGCCTTTCAACACTGCCTTAATCTCCCGGAAGCATATCTGCGCCTGTTCGTAGGAATTGGCGGCGGTGTATGCCTGTGCGTTGGTGTCCCCGAACAGAAGGTCCCAGATAGCGAGGGATGCAACGGATGTCGTCTTGCTAAATTTACGTGGGACGAATAGAAGGGCGTTACGTATCAGTCTCTTGTCTCCACTCATGTAGAATCCCATGATATTGGAAAACTGGAAAACCTGTATTGGTGTCATCTCATAGCGCCACTTCCACGTTTTGCGCG
>OBID01000638.1_pt1 | contig 13836 bp, 7 predicted proteins | sample 1519781 | NCBI WGS metagenome assembly OBID01 (sample SAMEA3991478, study PRJEB22521) | metagenome | biome: anthropogenic terrestrial biome; feature: sewage plant; material: sludge | place: Sweden | collected 2012-09-26 | reverse complement strand
GATTGACTTTTTCGATGCAAGCTCAGGAAGATTCGATAGTCAAGCCATCGATCACGATCTCAGGTTATGCCGACGCATATTACAATCTTTCCTTCAATGCTCCAGGGGTGGGACCTCAATTGTGGGGACCAGCCGCAGGAGCGAGGGCTTTTGACATCAACAATAATCAATTTTCACTTGGAGCCATCCAGGGCAAAGTGACTTATGACTTTAAAAACATTGAAGTGGTAGGCGATTTTTTAGCAGGTCCCAATACTTCGCTGGCTACATTGTTGTTTTTTCCTTCTAGTTCCATAGGCAATGGACTGCTTGGTGGAGGTTCTTTTGGGATAAAACAATTGTATGGAGTATGGAAGGCTTCAGACAAAGTGTCTTTCACAATTGGTCAGTTCGGTACCCATATAGGTTATGAAGTGATCGAACCCTATATTAATTTTAATTATTCACTGTCCAACTTATTCAATAATGGACCTTTCTTTCATACGGGTCTGAAAATGAATTATGCCATCTCCGACAAAGTAGGATTGATGTTGGGCCTGGTCAATAGCTGGGACAATTTTGATGATAATAATGGATTCAAATCTCCCGTAGTACAACTTTCGTTGATGCCAGTAGAGGGCATGTCTATTTATCTCAATTATCTGACAGGTAAAGGTGATCAGGCAGGATCGATCACAATAGGAGATGCTCTGGAGGGTGCCAGCAAACCCAATGGATTTAATACATCTATCTATGACCTCACTGCTGCATATGCCATAGGCAAAGTCAATCTTGGTGTAAATGCGGCGTACGGTATATATAAAGCAACAGATAGTTCACTCAAAACAAAATTTAAAGCCATCGCCTCTGGTGAAAAAGACAATCCAACCTGGGGAGGAATCGCCGGCTATTTTAATGTGGCTGCCACAGACGAGTTTTCGATAGGAGCAAGGGTGGAACAATTTAACGACTTCTATGGGGTGCGCTATATTGGAGCCAAAAATACCTCTGTGACGATCACTGGTAGTATTAGTATAGCCGATGGAAGTTTGTTATTAAAACCTGAGCTCAGATTTGACAGTTCTACAGGTAAGAATAATGTCAATGGGCATACTGACCTATATTTTGGTAAAGATGGCAAAACCGAAGCCAGCCAAACTACCCTGGGCATGTCTGCCATATTCAAGTTCTAAATATCTTTGACAACCCTAACCAAATGACAACCCAATAATTCCTAATCAATTTTTTATTCATACAATCAAGTTAATCAAAAGCGCATGGACTGCAGAGACCGTGCGCTTTTTGGTTTTAAATGAGATTAGAGAAATTAAATGACAGTATTTACCTTCGGAGGATGATTCGGGTAGCGACTTTACTTAGTAGTTTCTGTCTATTTATGGCTTGCAAATCCATGGTAAAGGACGAATTAACAATCACCGAATTACATATTCCTGTTGCCAGGCACATCCAGACGGAGACTCCAAATTGGCACTTATCTCCTCAGGACAACTTGTACCTTACCTGGACTTCTCACCTTTCAGATAGCCTGTATGGATTAAATTATAGTTCATTGCATAATGATACTTTTACCAGGGCTACGATCATATCCACTGGTACTGACTGGTTTGTCAACTGGGCTGATTTTCCTTCAATAGCTGTTTTTCCGGGCAGTGAGCTCAACCTCCTGGCTCATTTTCTTCAAAAAAGACCGGGTGACAAAACCTATGATTATGATGTGAAGCTGGCCTTGTCACGAAGTGGAGGTGATGAATGGAAGGTCATTGATTCACTGCATGATAACGCTCCCGCGGAGCATGGTTTTGTGAGCCTGGTGCCCTTTAGTTATGATAAAATACTGGCTATGTGGTTAGATGGCAGAGCCATGATTTCAGCAGAAGGTGACCATAATGATCATGACCATGGGAGTGGATCGATGCAACTGCGGTCTGCCCTGGTGGATATCCAAGGTGGCGTCAGTCAGCCTCAAATCATAGATGATCGTGTGTGCGAATGTTGCCAGACAGATGCTACCATGACACCTAAAGGACCCGTATTGATATATAGAAATCGATCCAATGATGAGGAAAGAGACATCTATATCACCCGCCTTGAATCAGGTCAATGGTCTGATCCCAAGCCTGTGTGTGAAGATCACTGGAAAATCAACGGTTGTCCAGTTAATGGCCCGGCTATAGCGAGTATAAACAGCCAGCTTGCGGTAGCATGGTATACTGAAGCTGGGGGCAAACCCACGATTAAGCTCAGTTTTTCCAATGGTCCTGATTTAAACTTTGGTCCTCCTCTCATCATTGATACCAAAAATACGCCCGGAAGAGTTAGTATCGCCTGGATTGATAAAGACAGGGTTGCTATCAGTTTATTGGATAAAGACTCCAAAGAAAGCCCGACAACATCGATTTATTTAATGATCTATTCCAAAGAAGGGCACCTGATCAGCCGAAATATGATTGCTCAAACTTCTGCTTTGAGAAAAAGTGGATTCCCGGTCTTGACTGCTCATCAGGGTCAGCTTTATCTGGCTTATACCTCGATCAGTCAGGACAATAAGACCAGTATAAAAGCTAAAAAGATTTTAATGAGCCAATGATCTAACCAGGCTCTCAAACTCTTCGATATCGGCTATATGCCTCACGGAATCGTTTAACAGTGGTTTTTTGCACATCTCAGGGCATCCTGAAAAATACAAAGTCAGTCCCGGGGCACCGGTGTGGATGATCTGTAGATATTCTTTTAGTTTTTCCATCGGGGAGCTAGACATAAATAGCGTAAATACATGCGTAGCATTGGATTGTAAAGCAGCCTGTGCTATCATCTCTGCCGGCACAGAAGCACCCAGATAGAGGGTATGGATATTTTTTTCTAACAGGATATAGTGGGCCAGTAATAAAGGTAGTTCGTGAAACTCCTCAGAGGGCAGACATAAAATAAATGAAGGAATACCCTTAGGGATCACCGGCATGGCATCTATGGCATTCAATAGTTTTCGCCGGATGATCGCTGAGGCAAAGTGCTCTTGCGCGGGACTAATATCATTGACCTGCCACAATACACCTATTCTTTTCAGGAAAGGATATACAATTTGAAGGATGGTTTTTTTAATGCCAAACCTATCTATGGAATGCTGGAGTACCTCTGTAAACCTGGCTTCATCATAATTAAGCATGTGTACCATCAGTCCATTGATCAAAAAGTCGGTTTTAGGACTTTCAATCTTGCCCAACATCAAGGACTTTACCTCACTTTCAATGTCTTCCTCGGTCAGGCCGACGATCCGGGATATCTTCCATCCGGATTGTAACAGCGTGTGGATATTGATCAGTTTTCTAAGTTCTTCATAACCATATCCCCTGATATTGGTACAGCTCCGGGTAGGGGACAGCAGATTAAATCTTTTTTCCCATATCCTGATAGTATGGGGTTTTACACCTGAGTAATGTGCAAGTTCTGATATGGTATATTGAGCGGTATTAGACATTTTTAAAACTTGGCTTGACGGCGAAGCATGGGCAGGATCCATTCATACATATGGCAAAACAAAATTTAAAGCAAAATGTTTTACCATTTTTTTACTTTTTTGTAGAGTACGGAAGGAGTGAGGTAAATAAGTGAGACGGCATACTTGGCTTCAGCAATTAGCCAACCGACCACACTCCAATCTTGCTTTAAAATATTTTTGACTATAGATTTAAACACAATATAATATACCAATTTTGAAAAAAGGAATACCAAAAGAATTGGCGGCCAGAACCAGTACATCAATATGGGCAAAGCCCAACTCAAAATAAAAGTTGAATAAAAACATACCAATAACAATTGATGTAAGGGTCGGTAATACCTGGCTGTGCTCACATGTCTTGACTTTTGCTGCAGCCATTGTCCCCAATTGGGTTTTGGAATACTGTAGACGAAGGAGTCCGGGTCCAGTTGAATTCCGATATTATTGTTGGTGCTGAGTTCGTTGATCGTGAGGTCATCATCCCCTGACAGCACATGCTGGTAAGCAGTAAGAGTTTGACTGGTCACCAGGACTTTTTTTCTATACAATAGATTTCTACCCACACCCATATAACCTATATTGCGTACAGCAAGCCCCAAATAGAGTAAGGCGGTATAGCTGGTCTCCAACTGAATCAACCCTTGAATATGATTTTTAAGCGGCATATAAGGGGAGTAACCAAGTACAAAGCCATCCTCTGTCCCAAGTGCCAGAACCATTTTTTGAATCCAATGTACTGACGCAGGTCTGCAATCTGCATCAGTCATTAACAACAGATCTTGTGTAGATTGCTCCAGACCGAATAGGAAAGCTTTTTTTTTGCCACCGGCCTGATCATGTTGAAGCGTGTGGAGGAAGATTTTCTTAGGGTACAAAGATTGCCAGGTTTGTATTGCTTCCTGAGTGCCATCTGTAGACTGGTCGTCAACCAGGTGGATATCAAAGCTGCCTTCGTAAACCTGATTTAATAAAAGTGGCATCAAAACATCAAGATTCTCCTTTTCGTTCTTTACTATAATGAATAAGCTGACAGGCATAAAATCGGTAGCTTTTGACTTGGAACCCCTATTTTTGAGGCCATATCCTCCCAAAGGACTGAACACCCCGATCAAATAAATGAACTGTATACCTATAACAATGATATATATAATGTACCATGCAATCACTGAAGTCAAAACTAATTCAAAAATTGCATTGACTTATTCAATCTTGAAAAAGTCTTGGTTAAGTACAAGTTTATGGGCAGGATTGATGTTGTTTTCATTTTCCATGACAGCGCAAATCATCCAGGGCAAGGATACCCTGTATGGTAATGAGTGGATAAAATCTGATCAGACTTATTTAAAGTTTTTTACTGACAAAGATGGATTATATCAAATTACATTCGAAGATCTGACCAAGGCCGGTGTACCATTGGCCTCCATCAGAGGATCCCAGCTCCAGGTATGGCGATTAGGAGTAGAACGGCCATTATGGATAAGCAATGCAGGTATTTGGACTGCAGGAGATAATCTCAAGTTTTGGGGATATAAAAACCGGTCAGAGCTGGATGCACCTTTATTCTCTAACGCTCCGCTTGAAATGCTCAATCCAGCCTATAGCCTGGTCACGGATAGCAGTGCTTATTTTCTCACCTGGGTGCCCAATGGTATGCCTACCAAACGGATAAACTTAAAATCAAGTAATAACCAGGTAGCGATTTCACCCTTCTTAATGGTAGACCAATTTTATGAATTTCATACCAATCCCCTGGACAAAAGATATGATTCAGGCAATGAGATCGCATTCTCCAGTTTCGATGAATGCGAAGGTTTTGCAACCCGATTAAACAGAGAGTATGCTCAGACATTGAAGCTCAAAGATGCCTTTGAAGGCAAAGTGGATGGTAAGCTTTCCATCCGGTTGGGTACCGGCAATCAACAGCATCTCATTAAAATATCCATCAATGATGAAACCATAAAACTGGATACTTTTTTTGGATTTAGAGTGAGAGTCTACGATTTTGTATTGTCCAATGATCTACTGCAGAAGGATATTAGACTCAAAATAGAATCTATTGGCCCGGGTAGTGATCAGTTTGCAGTAGCCAATATTCACTTAATCTATCCAAAGACCGCCGGAGGTACTCTCGGAAGCCAGGAATCTCTCATGCCTGCAGCGACTATCATCATGAGTAGGATCTCAGGGACTAACAATCAATCAATCCTGATCGATCCGGCCGGCAGTGACTGGTATCAAAGTACCACGGTCAATGGTGAGCATTATGTAGAAATCCCTGCATCAGGATCTCGAGATTTGTATACTCTTGAGCTAGCGGATGCTACTACTATCTCAAAACTAATACCCACGAAGTTTGAGCCGATAGCAGAAGATCCCAAAGCAAATTATATCATCATCACACATAAAAAGTTGATGACTTCGGCCCAGGAGTATGCGGCCTATAGAAGGTCTGCTCCAGGCGGATCATATGCGGTCACTGTAGTCGATATCGATCAGATCTATGATCAGTTTGGTTATGGACAGTCGAGGCATGTGATCGGTTTGAAAAACTTCGGTCAGTATATCCATCGGCATTGGTCAGCACCGGAATACATTTTTTTGATCGGCAGGAGCCTCAACTATCGTGACCGACGAATAGACAATAATTTTAATGAATATGCTCATCTGGACCTGGTGCCTTCCTTTGGTTATCCCGGATCAGACAATCTGACTTTTGCAGCCCCGGGAAAAAACCTTCCGGTATTCAATATAGCCCGACTGGCCGCGACCAGCCCTGATCAGGTATCCAACTATCTAAAGAAGGTCAAAGAATATGAATCAAAACTTAAATCCCCCGGGTCAAATGATGACTTATACTGGCGGAAAAAGATCTTGCACCTGGCAGGAGGGTCCCCTACGGATGGATTTGACCGCTTGTTGGATGGCTTTAAAAGTGCCATCCAGGGCAGTCTGATGAATCCTGAAGTCTTTTCTGTCAAAAAAACTTCCTCCGACCCGATTCAGGGGGGGGTGTCCGAAATCGTAAAAAACCTGATCAATGAAGGAGTGGTAGTGCACAGTTACCTGGGACATGGAGCGATCAGTGCTACTGAAGTGGGACTTGATGATCCCGAGATTTTTGACAATGTGGGCAAGTATCCCATTTGTTTTACGCTGGGATGTAATTCGGGTAATATGCATACTACCGGAGTAAGCCTCAGCGAGTCCTTTATATTTTCTTCTAAAGGAGATATAGTTTACATTGCCTCCTCAGGTATCGGCACGGATGGGGATTATGGCAATTATGGAAAAAGGTTGTATGGCCATATGGGGAGCGATTATTATAACCAGACGATTTCGAGTCTGCATTTTCAGGCTTTGCGGGAACTTGCTACTTCCAGTTCTTTTACCGTACAGGCACTTACTCAGCAGTTGTCTATTCAAGGAGATCCGGCGATACAGCTTAACTATCATACAGGACCGGATTATACTTTAGACACAAAAAGTTTTAAGACCATCCCACAAAATGTGCAGGCAGATCAGGACAGTCTACGGTTTAGTTTTACACTCTGGAACCTGGGCCGATACAACAGTGAGGTGATCCCCTTCGAAGTGAGTCATACCTTGCCTGATGGGAAAGTACTTACTTATCGCTTTCAGGAAAAATTAGAGCAGGCCTACAAGGAGGTTTTTATTGCCCTCCCCATGCCTGAAAATGTGATTGGTAATAATACCCTCAATATCAAAATCGATCCTGACAATATATTTAATGAATTGCCGCAGCCTTTTGCAGAAAACAATAATGAATTAAAAATCAATGGTACGACCGGCATTATCGTCGGGATATTTAACAACGAAGTCACACCTGCCTATCCTCAGGATTATGGCATCGTCGGATCATCACCGATCACCTTAAAAGCCTTCACCAGCAATGCCCTGGGTAATCCCGCCAACTATATATTTGAGCTGGACACCACGGCTTTATTTAACTCTGCTTTCCTTCAAAAAATAAATACAAAGCAAAGGGGAGGGCTCATTACGTGGAGTCCTACCTTCAATGCACAGGCGGGTACAGTCTATTATTGGCGGGTAGCGGCAGATACTGTTGGAACAGGAAGGCCTGTCCTTTGGAGTCAAAGGTCATTTATTTATTTGCCCGGGCAGGGTCCTGGTTGGAATCAGTCTCATGGGTATCAGTACGCTGAAAATAAACCCAATCAAACACTTAATTTTAATTTGGATGCCAATCAGTGGCAACTCGCTACACAGCCCACAAGCTTTGTCGCCTCCAGTATAAATAGTATTCTGGATCCATCTGAATATTCTAAAGTATTGATCAATGGAGAAAGGTACACACGAAATAATGGCAATTTTCAATCAGAGTTTATCCTAACTATTTGGGATCCAAAAGTAGGCTTAGTCCGTAATCCGGTAGGCGGTCGTGATGGGGCCACTAACGTATTCTCCATCCCGGCACCGGGATATTATTTTCCAATGGACAAAAACACTTCTGAAGAAAGAGGCAATCTCATGAGGTTTATGAACGAAGGAATTCAAGATGGTCAGTATGTCATCGTGATCAATCATATTCAACCCGGGGCTAGTTATTTTCCGGAATTTTGGGCGATGGATTCTTTGAGTCTCGGAAAGAATTTATACCAGGTGTTTGAACAAAATGGAGCAACACTTATTCGCAACCTCATAGGCGATAATTATTCTTATCCCTATGTGTTTGTTTATCAAAAAGGAAAAAAAATCATAGACGAAGGCATCTCTTCTAATGGCCTTGAGATCAGATCGGCTTTCGAACTGCCCTTGATAAGACAATCCGGCATGCACGAATCCCCACTGATTGGTCCTGCCTCCTCCTGGGAAAAATTTGAATGGTTACATCAGGATGGAAGGAACAAGGAGGACAATGAAATAAGCATCCAGGGACTAAACGGGGATCACCTGGATACTCTGTATCGTGGCAGAGCAACTAATTTTGATTTGACCAAGGTAAATGCTTCCACTTACCCTTATCTCAAATTAAATTGGTTAGCTAATGACAGCCTTCGTACAGGATCTATCCATATGGATTATTGGCGCATTCATTTTAAGAGATGGGCTGATTTGGCTATCGCTTCTAATGATGAATTTGAATTTTTCAAAGACTCGATAGATCAGGGCGATCCCAGTCGTTTAAAATTTACCATTCAAAATATTGGTGATCAACCTATAGATTCGTCTATGGTGATTTATACTATCACCGACGAGCAAAACAGATCGCACAAGGATACCACTTACAATACACTGCTTTCTCCAGGAGCAAAAAAAACACTCACCAAAGAGATCTCTACAGAAGGCCGTGTGCGGGATCAATCCATCCTGGTCAACCTTATCAATCTGACGGCTTTGCCTGAAATAACCCTGCGCAATAATGCGGGCCAAATTAATTATGTAGTAGTGACTGACCTTACACCACCTACGGTGACCGTATTTTTCGATGGAACACAAATCATCAATAATGAAATCGTCTCTAAACAACCTCTGATCCTCATTGACTTAAAGGATAATAAAGCCTGGACAGGCACCGATACCTCTGCAGTGACCATCAGCCTCAAATTGCCTGGTACGGATAAGTTCGTCCCGGTGTCATTAAAAGAGTATACTATTGATGTCAACAAAAACGAATTGTCCGTGCAATATCATCCACAGTTTACCCTGAATGGTTTGTACACGCTACGGGTGCAAGGAAATGATAGATCAGGCAATCCTGCTGCCACTGCAGCTTATGAGATCAGCTTTAAAGTGATCACCGAAAATTCTGTTTCGTCCATATTGCCTTATCCCAATCCTTTTAGCACCCAGTGCAGGTTTGCCTATACTTTGACAGGAGAGGCGCCTACCGTATTCAAAATCCAGGTGATGACAGTCAGTGGCCGGGTCGTGCGCGAGCTCACTGAAATGGACCTGGGACCATTGCGCGAAGGGACTCACCTGACTGAAGGCTACTGGGACGGCCACGATGAGTACGGCAATATATTGGCCAATGGTACTTACTTGTACCGGGTGATCCTAAAAGATTTGAATGGGAAAACTTACTCCTCTTTTGAAGCATTGAATGATGCCGAAGGCAAAGATGCGAGGAGATTTTTTACCAAGGGGATTGGTAAACTCGTTATACTACGGTGAGTATGAAATGTGATTCCAACTTTGTGCTATGGTATAATGATTCATTGAACTCAGTGAGTTTTGGAATGGTCAAGGATATTTGCGTACACCTTTAGATATTGAGAGGTTATTTTATCCTTTCCATAGATAGCGTAACTAGCCGATTGAATATGTTGGGCTTCAAACGATTGAAGGTGGTTGATCATATATATCATACCTTCTGCCATTTTATTCATATCGTTTTTCTCTACCAGTATTCCATTGAACGGTTGGATGATTTCTTCAGGACCGCCACATCGGGTACTCAGTACTGGTAGACCATAGGAATGGGCCTCAATGGCGGTGATGCCAAAAGTCTCTTCTTCACTTGATATGATTAAGGCATGACTTCTTATTAATAAGTTCATTTTTTTAGGTTCATCGGTCAAGCCAAACCAGGTGATATGATCATTCAATCCTAATGCCGCACTTTGTTTCATCAAATCTTTTTTCATAGAGCCCTCGCCTGCTATAATTAGCTGCACTTCAGAAACATTTTTTAATACCAGGCTTAGCGCATAAATTACCAACCCAATTTTTTTTCTAGAGTCATTTAATAGAGCAATAATCAGAAAGGTGAATGGGGGTGCCTTGGGTGTAAGAACAGGTTTCTGCCAGGTTATAAAATTTGGGATGATATAGTCCGCCACCTTGCCATAGCATAAAAATTTGTTGCCTAAATGTTGACTTACTGCAATTGTAGCTGAACATGCTATAAAAGCTTCAGCAATTTGATCGTGAGAATAACCAAAGTCTTCAAATCGTCTATCAGGAAACCTCGTAGAATGCTCGGTCAAAATATAAGGGATATTATACTTTTTTGAAATCACCTGGGCAATAAGTAAAGAGGGGTAGCTCACATGCGCATGTATAAGATCTGGTTTTGACGGTAATGATTCTATTACCTTGAGATGTTTGTTGGTTAAAGATTGAATGTAGTTTATGCCGGTGATAGGGTTCATACCAATAGTGCGCTTTATGACCTTATAATGGATATTGGCTTCGTTTCGCAATACTGCATGATCTTTATTAAAGAAGTTGATAGTGTCCTTAATGATATTTCGTGGAGATATCCACTGGAGATTGGTAGAATGAATGGCGATGGTGTGTTGATGATTTGGATTGGCTTCTGCCAGCGCGTCTATCAGGTTCAATATAAATATGCCATTGAAAGGTTTTTGTTCACTTGGCCACCAGGTCGGAATATGGTAAATATGCGCCATCAGGTATTTAATGGACTTACTGAGCAAAAAACATTGAAGGATGCCACAGAGCTGAGTATCTCGGGTATGTTCAGCTGTTTCAGCAAGCCTCTTCTACCTGCCTGGTAAAAATGAATATAACCGAGGTTTTGTAAAAACAGGACCAATTGCTCACTGGTCGCCTCATAATGATGAAGGGTGACGGGATTCATTTCGAACATAACGTTAGGCTGATATTGTTTCAAGACATCGACACCCCCTTTTAAGATTTCCAATTCCATCCCCTCCGTATCAATTTTTATCCAATCAATTTTTTTTATGGTTTGTTTTTCTACAAATTCATCCAATCGATATATGCTAACTGATCTGGCGGAACTTTTTTTGTCCAGTGCGATTCTGCTCATTCCGTAATTTTTATCATTTCCGGGAGGGGGTTCTTCGATCCATGCTTCCTGAGCCACATTGCCAAAGGCACATTGAAAAGTTTTAATATTTTTAAAAGAATTGATAGCAATATTTTTTTCTAAAAGTTCAAACCAGGTGGATGGTTCTATGGCATATACTGTTCCCTCTTGGGCCAGCTTAGAAAAGAGTAAGGACCAGGATCCGATATTGGCACCTATGTCGAAAATGCACATACTTGGGGTTATTAATTTCTTCAATACCCTCCATTCAGATCCTTCATAATATCCATCAAAGTAGATTCGACGACCGATGTGTTCATTTGGATTGACATACATCGAAAGATTACCATCATAGTTTTTTATGAGTTTCCATTGATCTGGTGCTGTTTTGTCTAAGGCTGTTTTTTTTAATATTCCGTTTATCAGGTACGCAATATGTCTACATCGGTATGAAGAGATTAGCTGCCTGTTTATCGCCGTGATTCTATCCAGCCAGCTACTCAAACCTGAGACTTTATGAGTTTTAAATAACTGCCATATAAGGTGACAGAGATCGCCAAATAAGTGATAAGAGAAGCCATGGCGGCGCCCCAGATTCCCCAGGTAGGTATCAACATCCTGTTTAAAACGATATTTATTATGAGACCGGTGGCGGCAGATAATAAATTGTATTTCGGTATATTTTTATACACAAAGTATGCACTGATAGGCATAGTCAATGAGACAAAAAAAATGCCTGCTACCAACAAATACAATATTGGGTAGCCGGCCCGGTATTCAGTGCCAAGGAAAAAATAAAATAAAATGGATGCAGCCAGGAGGAATAGTAAAATTATTCCAGCCAACTCCCTGATCAATGTTTTGGTCTCGTCTTTTATTAGTTTGTAATTAACTTGCTCATCTGTAATGGAAAATGAGTTGATCAATGTCCTTTGAGCATTGCGGGCACGAAGAAGTAAAAATATGGATATAGAAGCAGCGACACTATAGATGCCTACCTGATCTGTGGTGCGATATGCTGACAAAAACCATATATCGAGTCGATAATTTAATTTTTGGCAAAAATCGGCCAACAAATAAATCCACCCTGATTGGGCTATCAGGCTCCAAACGGAATGTTGTGTATTGATACTCGGAGCTTGAATCGGTGTGCCGGATAAAATCTGGAGCATGATAAGGGCCATCACTACGGACTGAATAATAAATACATACCAAACAGCTGTAACCAGTAGGATCATCTCTTTTTGATAAATGAAATAACATATTACCACTGCAAAGCCCAACGCTATATTTATAATCAATCGAATACTGGATACATGAGCCAATTTATTTTTAGCATCAGCCCATGCAGCAAGGATATTCATAGCGATGATAAAAAGTATCTGGAGACTCATGAGTAGGTAGCCACCTGTATGATAGGCTAGCTTTGAAATAAGAAATTCGTACCTGGGCCATAATGTCAGGATAAAACAAATGGCCCCAATCACAATACCCATTGTGAGTAAGTAGTTCAAAAGTCTTTTGGCGATAGATGCCTCATTTATTTTTTTTCTTCTGATCAATGAAATCAGAACAGATGGCAGCCCGGCAGTAACCACCATAGCCACTGTAGCTGTAAAATTGTTAAGTATGGACCATTGGCCTTGCCATTCTGGTCCCCAGGATTTTGCCAGGAATAGTGAAATAAAGGCTCCGATTAAACCTGCAGCCAATTCCACTCTAAACAATCTGGAACCCCGATGATCTGGTAGCCATTTCATTTTAACCCTTGTGTCATCGCAGAGACGATTTGATTTATTTTTTCACTCTGAACCTGCCTGGAATGCCTTTGAATTATTTCCCAATTCGGTGTATTGGTCACTTCTCCTTTAATCACCCATTCATCATACCATACATGGAGCTGTTGAGCAGCGATGCCGGGATCTGTAAATGACTTTCCGGTTTGAGTCTCCAACAATAATGCATCTATGACATCTCCGTCTGCGGGCAGAATCCAGATTTTTTTACCACTCCTTATATACTCATAAATCTTTGCACTGGGGTAGCCGGAATATCCTTTCCACCCGTGATAGGCCAGCACTTGAGCAGTAGCCATATGCTCTAAGGTCGCTTCATAACTGATACGTGTGGGTAATATTTTTACATCATCAAAAGGCAAAGCCTCTCGTATGCGCTCGATGACAGATGGAGGGCCCGGTGCTATAAACAATACTTCTACTTTTTTCAGTCCTTTGCTCAGGAATAGTTGTAGCCCTTCCAGAAAGATTTTTAAAATCTCCCTATCATACAAAGTGCCGGCAATAATAATGCTGAATATGTCTGCATCAGGATTATTTTTTAATTTACTCCAGGCAACTTCATCATATCCATTGACTATGACTTTTTGTTTGCCTGGCGGTACTTGAAGTATGTTTAATAAAGTGGAGGATAAGCTGATACAATAGTGAGCAGAGGTAATCGGCCTACGCATGTAATATTTTTCCAAACCAAGTTTTATTTTTTTAGAAATCCCAATCTTAGAGGGGTCCTTCAGGTACATTTCATGATAATAAGCATCTCT
>OBID01000635.1_pt1 | contig 13852 bp, 15 predicted proteins | sample 1519781 | NCBI WGS metagenome assembly OBID01 (sample SAMEA3991478, study PRJEB22521) | metagenome | biome: anthropogenic terrestrial biome; feature: sewage plant; material: sludge | place: Sweden | collected 2012-09-26 | reverse complement strand
CTATCTTGGTAACTGTTAGCCTGCAAGGATGATTTCCCAACTGGCAGGCAGTTAAATCTCTTTAGCTTCGGTGAAATGACCTTCAGTTGCCCTATAAATCGAACAACTGCCAAAAACCCCATCCCAATATTAAAATTTTGTACCATTGAAGAATTGTACCATCCTTTCAGCTTTGGTTGTAACGTCTTCAGTAGATAGTAGTAAATAGATAAAATATAGTGTCCATAAAACCTTACACTCCAATTCCTTTCTCTCTAAATACTTCCTCCTAATCCTTCTCCAATTTATCCAAACATTCTGTTACTTTGTTCCTTATATAATAATATGAAAATAGCACTCGCTCAACTCAACTACCATATCGGAAATTTTGAAGGAAATTTTGCTAAAATGCAAGATGCAGTGGTGAAAGCTAAACAGGAAAATGCAGATTTGATTTGTTTCGGCGAATTAGCAAGTTGCGGGTATCCTCCTCGGGATTTTTTGGAATTCAGAGACTTTATCAGGCAATCAATGGATTTGATTAATAAACTCTGTGAACTGAGTTCGGATATTGCCATTTTGGTGGGAGCTCCAACCGTGAATCCGGAGATCGAAGGCAAAGATTTATTTAATTCTGCTTTCTTTTTATATGATAAAAAAGTGCAATCCATTACGCATAAAGCACTATTACCTAACTATGATATTTTTGACGAATACCGTTATTTTGAACCAAATCGTAGCTTTGAAATTGTCCATTTTCAATCAAAAAAAATTGCCATCACCATTTGTGAAGATATCTGGAATCTAGGGAATGAAAATCCTATGTACACCATTTGCCCATTGGATGAAATCATAGATCAAAAACCGGACTTTATACTCAATCTTTCAGCGTCTCCTTTTAGCTATGAACATGCAAAAGACCGTTTAAATGTATTGCGTGCGAATGTCCTGAAATATAAAATTCCACTGTTTTATGTAAACTGCGTCGGTGCTCAAACGGACATTCTGTTTGATGGGGGTTCTGCTGTTTTATCCGGTGACGGCATGTGCTATGAAGAACTTCCTTTCTTTGTTGAAGACCAGCGCTATTTTGAATTGGATGAGGTATTGAAAGGAGGCATCAATCGTGAACAAGAAAAAAATGAAATTGAACTTATCCACAAAGCTTTGGTATTAGGGATCAGGGACTATTTCAATAAAATGGGTTTTAGTAAGGCCATACTTGGTTTATCGGGTGGCATCGATTCAGCCCTTACCGCTTGTCTTGCGGTCGATGCTCTTGGCAAAGATCAGGTGCGTGTCCTCTTAATGCCTTCACCCTATTCTTCAGAGGGTTCAGTGTTGGATGCAAAAGCATTGGCCGAGCAACTTGGGATACAGTATGATGTCATTCCAATTGCAAGTATTTTCGATGAATACAAATCCAGCCTGGCAGCTTATTTTAAAAATCTGCCCGAAAATGTAACGGAAGAAAACATTCAGGCTCGCATTCGTGGAATGCTGTTGATGGCCTTTTCCAATAAGTTTTCATCCATCCTTTTAAATACCACCAACAAAAGTGAAATGGCGGTGGGCTACGGCACACTATACGGTGATTTGTGCGGCGGATTGGCAGTCTTGGCTGATGTTTACAAAACCCAGGTTTATCAATTATCCAGTTACATCAATCGGGAAAAAATCATTATACCTGAAAATACCATCCAAAAACCACCTTCAGCAGAATTGAAACCCGGTCAAAAAGACTCTGATTCTTTGCCCGATTATAATATCCTTGATAAAATCTTGTATCAATACATTGAAAATCGCAAAGGGCCATCAGAAATCATGGAAATGGGCTTTAATCCGGAAATCGTACTGAAAACCTTGAAAATGGTTAACAAAGCGGAATTCAAACGATACCAATCACCTCCTGTAATTCGGGTTTCTTCTAAATCCTTTGGTTTGGGTAGACGCCTCCCCATTGAAGGAAAATACCTTTCTTAAAATTGGGATAAATTGGGCTTATTCTGCCTCGGCAACGACTTCCTGTACTTCAGGCACCATACGTTTCAATAATCCTTCTATGCCAGCTTTTAATGTGACCGTTGACGAAGGACATCCGCTGCAAGAACCCTGCATAGATACCGTAACGACCCCATCCCGGTAGGATTTGAATTCAATGTTTCCACCATCCATTTCAACAGCTGGCTTCACATACATCTGAATCATATCTTTAATTCGGACCACCAATTCAGTATCTTTTTCGTCAAAATTGCCTTCCGAAGAATCGGCTTCTAGTTGCATTCGAAATGCTTCAAATCCTTCCTTAATCAAAATAGATTCCTGTTCGATGATCTTTTTAAGCGTTTCTTTTGCGGGAATCATGACTTCTTGCCAGTCATAACTCGGTTTTTTCGTGATGGTTACAAAATTATTTGAAATATATACGGATTGGACAAATTCTTCAGCATATAGCTGACTTGCCAAAGGAGACCAGGCAGCTGCAAGTTCTTTATCTTTAAAATCGGCAATTCCCTGATAAAGCATCCGGTTGCTCACAAATTTTAAGGATTCCGGATTGGGTGTTTGTTCGGTATAAAGTAAAATACCGGGTTTAGTAGGTTGTACAGTTTCCATAAGCAATTAATTCACTCAAAATACAATTTAAAATCAGGAAGGTTCAATCATTAACTTAGATGTCATAGTGAGCCTCCAACGGACAATGATCTGAAAATCGAATTTCCCTGTGGTGTCTAAATGCTTTGACCTTATCTTTTAACGATTTGGAAATCGATTGATAATCAATGCGCCAACCTTTGTCCTTTCCATAAGAACCAGCCCGATAACTCCACCAACTGTATTCTTTTTTTTCCGGATTTAATAAACGAAAACTATCATAAAATAATTCTTTAAACCAATGATCCAACCAGGCGCGTTCCTCAGGACGGTAACCGGATGGATTGTCGGTGCGTTCCGGATTGTGAATATCCAAGCCTTGATGAACGATGTTGTAATCTCCCACCACGATTAAATTTGATTTTTGCTCATTCATTTTTTTAAACTCCGGGTACATATCTTCTAAAAACTTCATTTTAAATTGATGTCGGTCTTCGCCTGAGGAGCCAGATGGAAAATAACAATTGGCTAAACTAAATCCAGGATAATCCAACACAATCAATCGGCCTTCCCGATCATACACTTCCTTGCCGGTTCCCAGTTGCACCTGATTCGCTTTTTCTTTGGCTAAAATCAAAACACCGCTATAACCTTTCTTTTCAGCACAATGCCAATACGAATGATAATTTAATTCTTTAAAATAATCCGGATCCGCGTGGGATGCATCCATTTTGGTTTCCTGAATACAAACAAAATCAAAATCATGTTGTGCAATCCATTCTTTAAATCCCTTATCGATTGCAGATCGCAATCCATTGACATTAAAGCTTATAATTTTTTTCATCACTAAATTTTATGCATTGTAAAATTAATCAGCTATTTCAATTCACACTGGCAGGTTTTTGATTTCCAAACCTAGAGTTTAAACCCTAGGTTTGGAAATCAATAGCATCATGTATAAAATGGTCGCGGGTGCTGTTTCAAACCAGCTCAGAAAAATTGTAACCTATGTTCCTTTTATGTAATAAGTTTCACTACCTGTTTATAGTATTTATTTAAATTAACAAGCATTCATATTACAATAAATTGAGCCATGAAGGCTTTAGAGCCTGTAAAATCAGTCATATTACAGATTTATGCTATGGTATGGTTTTTGGAATTCTATTAATACCCGTTTGCCGTTTAAAGATTACTACAAATTCACTCACACCGTTTAAAAAAATATTGATATCACATTAAATGCAGCTGTTGCAAATCCTAATAAAATTTACATGCAGCCATTTTGATGGATGAATACATGTTAACCTGTTAACGAACAAGGCGAAACGAATTTTCTCATTATATTAATTTCTGAAAGCGTATGAAGGCAAACCAGACCCCAGCTGTGTTGTACAAGGATATGCGTTTTTGGCTGGTGATTACGCTCACCTGCATTCTAGTTGGAATGTTGTTGGGTACGTATCCGGCTTAAAAACTCAGCTTTGTATCTTCAAGCTTAAATCGAGGCTTCCGGCACTGTGTGTTAAGGCTCCTACGGAGATAAAATCTACCCCGCTAAGGGCAATTTTACGAACCGTTTCGAGACTGACCCCTCCGGAAGCTTCGGTTTCATGTTTTTTTGAAACCATTGCAACAGCTTCTTCAAGTAAGGGCAACTCAAAATTATCCATCATGATGCGGCGTACATTTCCTGTACGCAACACTTCTTCCAATTCTACTAAATTTTTTACTTCAATGGTGATTCCCAAATTTTCCAAATGATGGGATTTTTGATATTTGTTTACAGCTTTAATTGCTTTTGTAATAGAACCACAAGCTGCAATGTGATTGTCTTTAATCATAAACCAATCATACAATCCATCCCGGTAATTCTGACAACCTCCCAATCGGACGGCCCATTTTTCAAGGTACCGGTTTAAGGGGGTGGTTTTGCGAGTATCCAGCAAAATGACTGGCAAATCAGACACCTCCAATAAAAAGCGATTGCATAAACTGGCAATCCCACTCATGCGTTGCATAGAATTTAAAACCAATCGTTCTGCCATCAATAAATTTCGGGTTCCGGTTTCAACTTCAAATGCAACTTCACCCAGATGAACGTATGAACCATCTGGTTTAAATACATTCATTTGAACCGTATCATCCAAATAATTGAAAATAGATTTAGCCAATTCAACACCGGCCAAAATACCATCTTCTTTTATTTTTAATATAGCCTTGCTTCTATTTTCTGATGGGATGCAAGCCAATGAGGTAATGTCTCCAGTTTGGACATCCTCTTGCAAGGCTTGTTTAATAAATTGGTTTAGGTCAAACGAATTCATAATTAAAAAATCACACCAAATCTAAAATCTAAACTCGATAAAATCCCTTTAGAATCTTCTCTGGTTCCATCTGAATAGCGCCCACTGTCATCCGTTATATCTGTAAAGCTTTGATAAAATCGCAAACCTCCTACTAGCGAAACGTCTGTGGAAATACGCATTTCACCACCCAATCCAATACCGTAAAACAAACCAAAAAAACTGACCATTTTACGGATGTCTTCTCCTTCTGTATCGGGTAAGGGCGCTGCTTCTATAGTCCCTCTGGCTCGGGTGCGTAAACTGATGCAAAATTCAGGTGCATGCACATAGAATCTGAATTTTCCAAATTCATTCGTGCGTAACTTAAATCCAAATGGAATATCAATATAATTCATCCGATACCCTAAGCTTGCATTGTCAGGAAGATTTTTATATTTTGTATCACTCAGTTCAGCTTCTTTCCAAAGATCTCCGCCTTTAAGAAATTCGAGATGACCACCTTGACCTAATGATAGGCCAATACCACCCGTTGCTGCATAACGATCATTAAACCAATATTCCGCTTGCACATGGGCTTTATAGGAAATTTTAAATCCGGATGATGAAATTTGATTGTCATTGGATGCAATCCAACTAATACCAGGACCCGTTAATACACTGAATTTTATCTCCTGACTCATTAACATCCCTGGTAAAAAGGCCAGACTTAATAGTTTTAGGATTTTCATAATTTTGTTTTTAGGAATAGTCATTTTATTGAAAATAGACCTGTAAAGCTAAAATAATTCAATCTTTGCAGAAATAAAAATACCCAATAAAACAAGTCCGGATTCGTTTAAAGAATGCGTAATTTATTGTCCCTTAACAGTCCGCATGTTATCTATTATAACAAATTATAAGATATTGAAAAATGCATTAGTAAGAATTTGCAAACCCAGTGTTGCCACGTTCCAAAAACGATTGTTTGATTGGATGTTGATTGGTTTTTACCTCTGCTGTTTTGGATTTATTGCCTGTCAGAAATCAAATCGGGACCCGGTTCCGGATGTTTCAAACATTGCTGCAGAGTTAAAATGGATTCGTTTTGAAAAGGAACTGTTTGCACTCGATTCAAACAGGTTGACTGAAGGGCTCAATGCACTTATACAGCAATATCCAGCGTTTTCGAAATTGTATTTTACACAAATTGTTCCTATGACAGAACAATTGGATTCGATTCAACCAGAATTTAGTACAGCGCTTCGCACATTTCTAAATGATCCGTTTACAAAAGATCTTTATATTAAAACAAATCGTGTTTTTAGTGAAGATCAGGATTTAAGTAAATCAATGCTCCATGCGGTTCAATTGATGAAATATTATTTTCCGGATGAAAAAGATCCGGTGTTCTACAGTTTGATTAGTAATTTCAATTTTGCAAATTTTATTTTTTCAGAAAAAAATAATGCAAACGGTATTGGAATCAGTCTGGAATATTTTTTTGGATCAGAAATGAATTATAAAATGTTGGATCCTAAAAATCCGGTGTTTTCAGATTATCTCACACGGTGTTTTAATAAAGATCATTTGTTAAAAAAAACATGGGAAACATATCTCACAGATAAATTAACTGAACCACAATCAGGAAAATTTATTGAGTACCTAATTCATAGAGGCAAAAAATTATACATACTCCAAAAGTTGTTACCGGAAATTGAAGATACGGTGTTGTTTGAATTTACCCCAAAACAACTGAAATGGTGTAATCAAAATCGTTTAGAAATCTGGTCGTATTTTCTTTCGGGTTCCATGTTGTATTCTACGGAATTTTTACAATTCAATAAATATATTAATCCGAGTCCAAATTCTCCCGGTATGCCAGAGGAAGCACCCGGACAAACCGGATCCTATATTGGCTATTACCTTGTGCAAGCTTATATGCGCAAGCATCCTGAAGTAAGCCTTCCTGAATTGTTGGCACAAGAAGATGCCCAGCTGATATTAAGAGCATCGCGATTTAAACCCACGAATGAAAAATGAGTCCAATACAGGACGATCAAACTTGAATTGGATTGATTTTTGATTTGATTAAATTAAAGCAATTTTATGGAACGGGTGATCCCATTAGTTGATTTAGATTTATTTGTAAAAGGCGATGCAATCCAACGAAATGCATTTGTAGATCAATTGGGAAGAGCCTTTCATGAAATCGGGTTTGTTGGAGTTGTAAATCATGGCGTTCCGAAAGATTTAGTGGATGGATTTTATGCGGCCTCCAAGGCTTTTTTCTCTCTTCCGGAAGGAGAAAAATTGCGCTATGAAATTCCGGGATTGGCCGGACAAAGAGGTTACACCTCTTTTGGAAAAGAACACGCCAAACATTCTGAGGTCGGTGATTTGAAGGAGTTTTTTCAAATTGGGCAAACGGTATTGGATGGGGATGTCATCCGCTCTGAATATCCTGAAAATGTATTGGTTGAAACGCCTGCTGCATTTACAGATTTAGGAATTAAATTGTATAAGGCATTTGAAGAAAGCGGAGCGAAATTATTGCAGGCGATTGCCTTGTTTTTGAAATTGGGTGAAGACTATTTCGATTACAAAATTCACAATGGAAACAGCATTCTAAGAGCGATCCATTATCCGCCGATTATCAGTGAACCCAAATCAGCAATTCGTGCAGAGCAACATGAAGATATTAATCTGATCACCTTGCTCGTTGGTGCTTCTTCCGGTGGACTGCAAGTATTGACCAAAACGGGTCAATGGATGGATGCCATTCCGGGTGAAAATGAAATTGTGGTCAATGTTGGGGACATGCTCCAAAGATTAACAAATAATTATTTGGTATCCACCACCCACCGGGTAGTGAATCCTCCACGGCAAGAATGGCACATTCCGAGGCTATCTATACCCTTTTTCCTGCATCCAAGGAGTGAAATGGACCTTAGTTGCCTCGAATCCTGCATTTCAAGTGGCAGCCAGGCTTCCTATGAATCCATCACCGCAGGAGCATATTTAGACGAACGATTACGAGAAATCGGATTAAAAAAATAACTTTGAACCTTAAATACATCAAAATGAACTTATTATTTTTAGGCAATCTGGGTTCTACAGAAGTACTGGTAATCCTGCTTATTGTCTTATTGCTTTTTGGAGGTAAGAAAATTCCTGAATTAATGCGTGGCTTAGGCTCCGGTATTCGGGAATTTAATAGTGCCAAAAACAATATCTCCAATGAGATTCGGGAAGGTATGCGCGATGCTGAGCGCAAGAACCTTGATTCAGAAAACAAATAAAGAAAATTCTAAAATTTTATACTCAATGAAGGTCCTATCACTTTCGTTCATGTGTTCTATTTGTCTTTTTTTAAGCAATACCCATGCTCAAAAAGTTGGACACATTAATTCCGTACAATTAATTGATTCCCTCAACGAAGCCAAAGTAGCTTCTATAACCTTAAAACAATACGACGCTTCTTTAACTAAAACTGGCGAAGAAATGTTGGCCAAATACCAGGAAAAAGTACGCAATTACCAACAAAATATCAGTGCTGGAAGCTTTACGGCTGTGCAAAAAAGTCAGGCAGAATCTGATCTGCAAATAGAACAACAAGCTTTAAGTACTTACCGACAATCGGCACAAAGCTCTTTAGAAAAAAGAAGACAAGAACTTATTCAACCTATCTTGGATAAAATCAATAAAGCCATCCAGGATGTAGGAAAAGAAGAAGGCTATGCTTTCGTTTTCGATTCAGCAATGGGCGTTCTTTATTTCAATAAGACTGATGATATTTTCCCCAAAGTCATGAAGAAATTGGGCTATTGAGTCGATTTTTTCGTTTTGTCTAGCGATGGGAATAGCTTATTGCCTTTTAGTCTATTGCCTTTTAGTCTAAAGCCTTTAGTCTATAGAAAATAAGCTTATAATTCACTTGTAAATTAACCATTGAAACATTAAGCAAAATCCAATAAAACATTAAACTATTAAAACATAGCAACATTTTAGCATTGCAGCATTGGAAAATTGCAAAATTTCCCCATTTATTCTTCAAACCGCAAATGTTTTACAGTAAGTGCATTTTCAATTAATTTTCTTAAAGAGTCGATGCCGATTTTTAAATGTAAATGTAAAAATTGATCGGTAACGGTTTTATCGCTGGCTTCGGTTTTTACGCCTTCCGGTACCATGGGCATGTCAGATACTAAAAGCAAAGCACCTGCGGGAATTCGGTTTTTAAAAGAAGCAACAAAAATGGTTGCGGTTTCCATATCGATGGCCAATGCGCGTAAACGCATTAAATATTTTTTAAAATCCAATCGATGTTCCCACACGCGTTTGTTTGTAGTATAAACCGTTCCGGTCCAATAATCTTGTTCGTATTCCCGAATGGTGGTTGAGATGGCTTTTTGCAAGGCGAAAGCTGGTAAAGCCGGTACTTCCGGAGGTAAATAATCATTAGACGTTCCTTCGCCGCGTATCGCTGCTATTGGCAAGATAAAATCACCCAATTTATTTTTACCTGATTTGAGTCCACCGCATTTTCCTAAAAATAAAATGGCTTTAGGTTTAATTGCAGTCAACAAATCTATGATCGTTCCTGCATTCGGACTTCCCATACCAAAATTAATGATGCTGATGTTGTTGGCTGTTGCATTGATCATGGAACGATCCCGTCCACGGACTTCTACTTCATTCCACTTTGCAAACAACTCGACGTATAAACTGAAATTTACCAGTATGACATATTTTCCAAATTCATCCAGATTGGTACCGGTATAACGAGGCAACCAATTTTCAACAATTTCTCTTTTTGTTTTCACATTTATAAAATTATCCTATTTATAAATCCGATTTCAATAACATAGCCATTTGAAAAAAAATTTATACCACCCGACTTGGATTATTTGCAATAAACGACTTCCAGGATTTGCCTGTAGCTTTGATCCCTTTAGCAGGTGAATTTAATTCATTCATCAAACACAGTGCTGCTGCCAATGCATCTGTAGCATCATAATATTTTTCATCAATTTTAAAATCAAGCAAACGATTGAGCATTTGTGCTACTTGTTCTTTCGTAGCATTGCCATTTCCGGTAATCGCTTTTTTGATTTTCTTAGGTGAAAACTCATAAATTTCCAAACCCATCACCATAGCGGCTGCAATCGCCACACCCTGTGCACGTCCTAATTTGTGCATACTCTGGGCATTTTTACCAAAAAACGGACTTTCAATTGAAAGACTTTGAGGTTGAAAGGTTTCAATTAATTCTTGGACCCGGAGAAAAATTTCACGCAGTTTTGCCTGATGGGTATCAAACTTTTTCAATTGAAGGGTATTTACATCCAGTACAATGGATTTTTGGTCGCGGAATTCCAAAATACCATAACCTAGGATATTAGTTCCGGGATCAATTCCTAAAATGCGAGGGGTTTTCAATGAATGTTGATCTGTTACTTTTAACAAAGGTAGTTCGTTCGTGCGATCCAAATACCTGACGATTAAAATAAAACATACATGTTCGGTTACCTCAAAAAAAAACCCGGAGCAAATGCCTCCGGGTTACTAATCCCTGAATATGAAATCAACTACGAAATTTCAATGGTTTTGTTGTTTTTACCAATTTCAATGGTTTTAGGAATTTGAATGTTCAAGATTCCATTTTCGTATTGAGCGGTAATTTTTTCTGCGTCTGCTTCTGCCGGAAGCTCAAACATTCTTTTAAATGAATGATAACTGAATTCTTTTCGGAAATAACTTTCTTTAGATTCCGTGTTTTCTTGTTTTTTATCTGCTGAAATAACCAACAAATTATTTTCTAATTCAATTTTGAAATCCTGCTTGTTCAATCCGGGAGCAGCCAATTCAAGTTTAAATTCCTTACCTGTATCCACCACGTTTAAACCAGGTGTATTGTTGCGGAAAAGTTGTCCTCCATTAAGATCATGGAAGGTTTTACCAATCAAATCATCAACGATTTGAACAAAAGGTGCTAGTGAATTAATATTTCTCATGGTTTTAAAATTTTATGTTTAACAAATTAATTTACAGAAATGCTGTGAGTTACTTTTTTAATACGGTTCATCTGAACATACAATACGCCATTTTCAAATCGAGCTTTCAAGCTTTCAGTATCAATGTCTTCAGGTAATTGAATGCTGCGTTTGTAGCTTACATCTGCAAATTCTTTGTGCAATGATTTGGCATCTTCTGACTTCTGAATGCGTTTTGCATTCAAATGCAATAGCTTATTTTCCAATTGAATGGACGCATCTTCTTTCAACACACCCGGCATGGAAAATTCAATGATCAACTGTTCATCTTTTTCGTACGCATTCATTTTTGGTCGGATGCTTTGATCAACAGCTGGTTTATAATCAACCGCGCAATTTGATTTGACGCGAAATGTTTTTGGGTAGGGGAAGTAGTAATTTGAGTACATCATAATTTTTAAGTTTTATAATAGCTATAGATCAATTGATGTACCATTCTAAAAATTAGGAAATTCTGGCATTGATTCTAGCTCATAACATGCCAAATTGGCAAATTTTAAATAAAAAATATGCCACAATGACATGATATTAATATTTCTGCTATGTGTTGTAATTTTACAAGAAACTAGGCGATCATGATTCGGACTCATTTTTCCATAAAATTCATTCTTTCCTTATTCACCACAGCTTTATTGTTGGCTTGCAATGATTCCAATTTGTTAGCTCAAGCGAATGGTTTTGGACTTAAACTGGGTCCGAGCATGGGTTTCCAAAAATGGGGAGGAGGAAGCCAGCGAGATCCCTTGCTTCGCTGGCATGTCGCTGCATTTATGGATTCAGAAAGTTCGGACTCTAAAAATGTAATCTATGGGCAATTAGGATATCACGTTAAAGGCGGGGCCTTCAGGGTCAGCTATTTTTACGACATCAATGGAAATCGGTATCCTGGAAGCACCTACGGCATGGAATTTCACAATTTGAGTTTGGATATTGGTTTAAAACGATACATCCGTAAAGGAATCTGGAAGCCCTATTATGCGATTGGACTCCGCGGCGAATACACGGCAAAAACTAAATTTGAAATCTACCAGGAACTCGAAGAATGGGTTCGCAAATGGAATTATGGATTTTCCATCAAGTTAGGCACAGAATACAAAATGAGTAAGTTGACACATGCCGGACTCGAACTCAACATTGCACCTGATTTATCCAAACAAGTATATGTCCCGGCCACCATTCGCCGGATCAATCCCTGGACCGGACAAGCCGAACCTGGTTACGAACAATCCACTGTAAACACAACCATCGAATTGAGTTTTTACCTGCGATTTATGCAAGTCATTGAATACGAAGAATAAGAATATGGTTAGTTGATAGATGTTGGTTGATAGTTGTTAGTACGGGAGTGTTAATTGTCATTTGAATTGAATCATTCTCTGAAAATTGGTCAAGGAACATAAATAAATCTGCTTTTGAGCATAAATGATAGTTTTCAATAGGAAACCCTCTTTCAACTATCCTCTAACAACTAACAACTAACAACCAACAACTAACAAAAAAGGGATCCTCATAATGAAGATCCCTTTTCGGAAGTTATTTAAACTTCAATTATTTTTTCCAAGGCAATTCGTGAATTCGTTTTGCAGCTAATAGTCCACAAAATTCACCACCTTCCATGTCGATTCTCCAATGCACCGCTAATGGTAAACGACTGAAAGCGTTTTCATAAGCAAGCGTACGCAATGTATTGAATGAGCGAGGCGTTCCGCAGAAGTCTGTACGTTGCTCATGGCAATGATCTGTAAAGCTGTAGTTTGGTCCGACAAAATATTCCAGGATACCAGCTCCTGCATAACCAAAAGTAGAGTGGCCGGAAGGATAGGCTGGAAATGGAGGTGTAAAACCTAACCATGGCACCTCAAAATTAGGATCAATATTTCTTTTAATATAAGTGATCGGTCTTTCAAGATCGTATTTATATTTATTATACCATGCAATAACACTGGCATCATTTAAAGCCATCCCAACTTGTGCATAAAGAAGACAAGTAGTTTCAAGATTCATTTTTTCTTTTTGAACAATCTGGTCTGCAATTGCAATAAAACGTGGAGCCGGGCTGAATGTCCAACCAACGCGGTCATCACTCCAGAATTCAGCAATGCATTCCATTTCACCTTTTGGATTGTTTCGGGCTTCATTAGCGATAACTACCATCTCCCAGGCTTGTTGGTAGTTGATAGAATTTTTACCATCATCACAAGTAAAAGGAGCTTTTAAAGCATCCATGTCAACTTGACTTAAGGCAAATCTTCTTACATTTCCCCATTGGGCATACATCCCTCTTAAAGAAACTTGTGGATCTGTAGCAACCCAGTCACAAGGATTGACTGGATGGTTTTCAACTGGAAATGGATTTAAATGCGCATTATACCCAACAGGATCGGTAGTTGAAAATCTCCAAATAGCTGAAGCAACTTCACGCCCATGTGCTTCGGAATTATTTAAAATGGTTTCAACTGTATTTTTACGGAAGCGCTCTCTAAGTTCTACTTCTTTTGTTTCAATTAATCTTAGAAACTGCTGCTTATCTAAAGTATTTCCTCCTTTGTCTTTAAAAGTTACGTTTTCAAAAAATTTATTCATCAGGTAGCCATAGGAAGCATTGATTACTTCTGGCCAGTATAAATTGGTTTGGATGGCTGGCATATCCTGAATACCAAGGCGATATTGCAATGACTGATAATCGGGCATGCCTCCCAAACAAGCTTCATAGGCACTTAATCCTAAATAGGCTAGTGCTCGAGGAGCTGGACCAGGTCTGTAAGCAGCAGCATAGCGCTCCACTTCCATAAATACAGAATTCCATTCATGGTACACTTCATTTTCCTGAGATTTCATCAGGTTGTTTCCACCTTCCGGAGTATCAACCTCATTACAAGAAGTTGAGAAGATTAAGGCAGAAGCTACTAAACCAACTAGTAGTTTGGATAAAAATTTCAT
>OBID01000634.1_pt1 | contig 13865 bp, 3 predicted proteins | sample 1519781 | NCBI WGS metagenome assembly OBID01 (sample SAMEA3991478, study PRJEB22521) | metagenome | biome: anthropogenic terrestrial biome; feature: sewage plant; material: sludge | place: Sweden | collected 2012-09-26 | reverse complement strand
ACTTCAGAAGATCCTCTTAGAATGAACCTGGTAAATGTTGCAGTTGGCTTAAATGTAAATGACAATCAAAAATTAGTGGATGATCTGAAACTAGAAATTGCAACACTCAAAGGTGAAATGAATAGTAGTTACACCCAACTTGCCAAACTGGTACCAGGTTTTGTTCCGCCTGCTTCTGCTGTATCTGCCAGTTTGACCTCCCCTTCCACTACTACGATATCTAATCCAGGATCTGGAGGCGATATCGTCGACATTCCTTATGCCGAAGTTAAAAGAGAAGATATATTGAAAGGATTTGAAATGGCCAAAAATATTATGATTGAAAAGAAAATTAATATTGAAGATCATCCATTTTGGAAAAAATTTAATACAGAACCTGAATATAAAGAAATGCTAATCGTAAGCCTTCAGAAAAAATACAATACAGCATTGAAACAGGCTAAAATGGATCAACAAGCCAAGATTCAAAAAAACCAAAATACTGGCTCAAAAGATTAGTTTTTTCTTTAATACGAGTTGGGTGGGTTTGAATAGAATCCTTATAAATAATTAAATATGAAATTTGCCAGCGCAAAAAATATAATTCGATTTCAATTTATCCTTATGCTTGGATTGTTTTTCCTTGCAGGTGAGTTGACATCTCAGACTAATTCTGTAGCGCTGCCCCAGAATGGGAATGTATCACAATCCGCCGCTCCACAGGGGGCGCTAAGGTATCAACGGGGATTTTACTTAATCACTCCAAAAGAAATGATGGCAAGCGGATTGATGATCAATGATACGATCAATTCGATAGGTTTTACCATAGGCATTCCACAAAGTGATACCACTAAAGGCGACTTTAAAGTTTATCTTCAAAATACCACAGATACAGTCAGTAGATCGGATACAGCCTGGACTGAGGTGACTGGAATTACTAATAATTTTTTCCATGCTTTCCCTGTCCATTCAGGAAGGTATGAGTGGGAGGTCGCTACGGACTGCTCTGATTTTTCTTTGCCTACTAATTTTAATGTAGCGAATACCTTATCATGTTACCCGCCCACCCGACAGGTTACCTCTAATATCACGGGGACTTCGGCTACTCTCAATTGGATTCCACCTGCCAATTCGGTATTGGAGTATTATATTGACTACACGAGGATAGATTCCGTAGTCGTCGTGACGGATACGGTCATGGGTCCGGCTTCGAGTCATAATATCTCTGGTTTGGTACCAAATAAAACTTATAAATGGGGGATACGATCCAATTGTACCAGCAGCATCTCAGACCTTAACTTCGTATCGTTCAGTACCCTAGCTGCTGATGTTTGTAATGAACCAAGCGGTTTGATGATCGTAGCTACTACAGACACTTTAGCCAGACTAAAATGGACTGGAGCTGCCGGAGCTGCTTATTATTCAGTGCGCTTTAGGCGGGTAGGGGAGGTCAATTGGCTTAGCACGACTGCATTTGCTGACTCTTTGACCTTACCTTTTGGATTAGATCCAGGCAATGTATACGAATGGGAGGTGCAGACCAACTGTGCACTTGGCAAAGGTCTATGGATTCCTGGCCCGAATTTTACTACTACTGGCACGACCATTTGTTATGCACCAAGCAATTTGTCCACTGATAGCATAACCACTAGTTCAGCCAAATTTAGCTGGGCACCTGTTGCTGGTGCGACAAGTTATACTATTCGTTATAGACTTAAACAGACTATTTCCTGGGCTAATGCCATTTTGCCAATGCAATTGGTACACAATGACAGTATTTGCATCCCGGATACGACAGGGACCTATCTTACCTTTTTTGAGGGAATGAGCATTACCCCTTTTGTTTATAGCGGAGGTGGAGTCTATGTAGCCTGGGAATACCAGCGAGTTCTTGGAGATTTATCTACACCCAACAGTTCCTTTGGGAATACCTCAGTCGCTTCCATTAAAGGAGCACAGGGTCAGGATTCAATTGTATATTTTTTAGCTTTTAATACTGCCGCAGATAGTGCAGCAACACAAATTGATACAGTCTTGGAGTTGAGTAAGATAAGGCCGGAAACTATATTATGTTCGCCAAACCTGGTTGATAGCTCTGCGGTGGTCGCAGTATACACATTGGGTAAGATTGCCCCAAATTATACCTCTACACCTGTCACAGCCTTAATCAGGAATTTTAATTCTACATCGCATGATTATTCAGTAACACTGAAAATAAAAGATGCCGCATCCAATGCTCTGAGATATACTGAGATGCAAACCATTACTATCGGGGCAGATACAGTTGGGTTGGTAGCGTTTACCGGGTGGTTTCCTACCATTAATGAGACAGACTCTATCATCGTTTGCATCCCAGCACAAACCAATGAAGATGTATTAAATAATAATTCTAACTTCTATCTACAGACTGTCAATCCTTATATGGTATCCTTTGCTGATGGTGCTAATCAATTGACCCAAGCCGGTACCGATACCATGGAAGGTTATACGCTGAGCCGACAACTGATGGACGGATGTGGTAAAATAAATTCTGTCGATGTGTACCTCACTTCTTCAGCTACTGATCACGCAGTTTACGCTGTAGTCATGGATACATTAAAAAACCTGATTGCTCTATCTGTGCCATTCACTCCGGATTCTTCCCAGGTCAATAAATATCATACATTTTATCTGACTACTCCACCATCATTGAAAAATGAAGAGTATTATGTAGGCCTCGCCCAGCCTAAGGATGGAGCTAATGCCTACTATCCTGTTGGAGTTCAGTGGGAAGGAGGGCAGATCAGAGACAGTGCGTATTATAGATATCATACGTTGAATGACAGCCTTTTTCACCAGGCTTTGCCCGGCAGATTGATGATAAGTGCAGAAATGATACCCGCAGTGCCGATACCCACCATCACGGGTGATTTATTTCTTTGTACCTCCACTGTGGATACATTGATAGTATCTAGTTTGGCGCCTCGGTTTGCTGATAGTATCATCGCTTTTAGCAGTCAATATTCCCCCGAGCAGTATAGCGCTAACCAGGCTTTGGGTACACCCGATGTTTTTCCTGGTGGCGGTCCTAATCCAGGCTCTTGGTTGAGCGCTGCTCCAGATGCCGGTAGGGAATTTCTCGTGCTGAAGTACTCCAATCCGGATTCAATCAATTTTGTTGATATATATGAAACGCTCAATCCAGGAGCAGTAGATACAATAGGATTGATAGATGAGAGTAATATATACCATATCATTTGGTCAGCCAAGGCTATTGCTGCCCCCAATATGGCGAGAAAAAACAGAATAACATTTCCATTGACTCCATATAAAGTAGTCGGAGTCAGACTTGCTCTCGCAGCAGATTCAATTCCGGGATATAATGATATTGATGCCGTGGTAATTGGTAGAATTACCACACCTGGCATATTTTCCAGCGTATTATGGTCTACAGGTGCTACTTCAGATACTATAATTATTAATGCACCTGGTGGATATAAGGTCACTGCTATTGATGCCAACGGTTGTATGGCCATGGACAGTGTAACCTCAATTATGCCTACAGTAGTCACACCGTCCATCATAGCCAGAGGCCCAACCTCTTTTTGCCCTGGAGATAGTGTATGGCTGGTATCTAATCAGCATGGACATCAATTATGGAGTAACGGCGCTACCACTGATAGTATAGCTGTAAAAATAGTAGGCAATTACTCTGTAGTGTATGATGATGGGTCGGGATGTGGTACTACCATGTCCAATGTTATTGCAGTCACAATATTTACCCCTCCGGTAGTCAATATCACGGGTGATACGGTCATATGTCCAGGATTGTCTACTACGCTTGATGCGGGTACTCACACTTCTTATAAGTGGTCTACGGGAGCTACCACCAGGACAACCACTGTGTTCTATGCAAACACCTATAATGTTCAAGTCACCGACATCAATGGATGTAAATCAGTAGATTTCATTAATACCACTTTAGGCATATTGCCGACTCCTTCGATCACAGGAAATCTGAATTTTTGTCCGGGTGATTCAACTACCCTCGATGCTGGCGCAGGTTATTCCAGTTATGTATGGTCTCCGGGCGGTCAAATCAGTCAAACTAAAAAAGTCACTATACCAGGTAACCAGCAGGTCACAGTCACAAATAATGATGGTTGCATTGGTCTGACATCTGTTTTCGTAAATGTTTTCTCGACAGCCAATCCAATCATCTCTGGAATGGATGGATATTGTCCAATGGATTCTGTGACTATCTCTGCCAATAATGGTTTTGCGTCCTATTTATGGTCTAATGGCGATGCAGCTCAAAGTACTACGATAAAAACGAATGGTACTTATACTGTTACTGTGACAGATGCAAATGGTTGTAAAACCCAATCCAGTAAGATCATCACCCAATATACTCCTCCCGATGCTTTTATATCCGGTACATTATCTTTTTGTGATGGTGGTAGTTCTACTTCACTCGATGCCGGTTTGGGATACCAATCCTATGCTTGGAGCACAGGTGCAACAGGACATTCTATAACAGTGACAGATACAGGTTCCTACAGTGTGATGGTAACCGATTTTCATGGGTGCACGGATACTGCCAGTGTCAAGGTTACACTGGATGGAGCTTTACCAGCAACTCCAGGTCCTATTTCAGGAGCTTTGTTTGGCATGTGCAATTCGTCCTCACCAGAGACTTACTCCATCGATAACGTAACTAATTCCACTTGTTATATTTGGACCATGCCGCCAGGAGCAACCATTGTCGATGGTTTTATGGCTGATTCCAACGTGTTTGGCAATATTATTAAGGTTGTTTTTGATAACTCTTTCACGGGTGGTTTTATAGGTGTGGCTGCACACAACGATTGTGGCGCCAGTCCCACTTTTAATGGAAGCACCTTGTACGTTTCGGCTGCCCCGGGCAGTGTGCCAGGTATGATCGAAGGGTTAGCTTCCGGAATTTGTAAACAAGGAGCGGCCACCTATACTTTGCCTCCTATTAACGATGCTACGGGTTATTTATGGACTGTACCTATTGGAGCGACAATAATGAGTGGCCAGAATACTAATTCTATCAAGGTAGTTTTTGCTTCCTCTTATCGGGCAGGTGACATCTGCGTTCAATATTCTACCCAATGCGGTACCAGCCCTTTTGAGTGCATCCAGGTGAGTCCGACTCCGGTGATCAATACTAATATCCAGGGTTCTAATGTATTGTGTGAATTTGCTAACAATGAAATATATAGTATTGCATCGGTCAATGGTGCCAATGAATATATCTGGACGGTGCCTACCGGAGCTTCCATTCTTTCTGGACAGGGGACCCCTTCTATTCTAGTTAATTTTGGATCTCATTCGGGTATAGTGACGGTTAGAGCATCCAATGCTTGTGGGTTAAGTCCTATTAAATTTATCAATGTGACCCTGGGTAAATGCAGTGTCATCGGAGGGTCAGGCAAAGTAGCCAGGCAACTGGGTGATGGAGATGTAGCCATCAAGGTATTCCCAAATCCTTCCGAAGGAATTGTAAATATATCTATGAGTGCAGGAAGTACCATCGGTAAAAATTTAATCAAAGTCACTGATCAGATGGGTCGCTTGGTTTACATGACAGCTACTGAAGGTGCTTCAAGTAAATTGGATTTGCGGCAGTTAAGTAAAGGCGTATATTTCATCCATCTTAACAATGACCAACTGACTAGGACCTTTAAGATTTTGTTGAAATGATATGGAGCCTTTGAGCTACAGTAGTAATCATTCATACATATCTTAAGTATTCATTACTACAGACTGAGGCTGAGACTGATCCGGCCCAAATTTTTTGAAATAATTTAAGTACTATGAGTGATTGTATTCATATAGATACGATTAAACATTACTACTAATTATATGTAAATTCTGCCATTGGTATAGTGCAACAATTTACCTATCTTGTTTTTACCATGATGTGAATACGATTTAGGTAATCAATACCATAAATTATTAGCAAAATTCCTGTCTCAGTAATGATAAAAATATAGTCATTAAAAAATGAAAAAATTATTCTTTCTAGTTAGTTGCTGCTTTTGCTTTTTTGGGATAACTATCAGTCAGGTAATTCCAAAGGGAATGAACTACCAGGCGTTAGCCCGTGATACCAAAGGAGGCTTGTTGAAGGATGAAAATATTACGCTTCAAATTACCCTGTTTAGCAATGAAGGCGGACATCGGGTAGATTATTATACTGAATCCCACTCTGCCAAAACTTCTGGTATCGGACTATTTAACCTGGTGGTAGGCGAAGGAATAAAAGATTTTGGTCAGTATGCTTTAATACCCTGGAATACTGAAAATATATGGATGCAGGTAGCACTGAAAGATAAAAAAACATCAGGCCTGACTATGGTGAGCAATAGCAAACTGTTAGCGGTGCCCTATGCGATCTATGCCGGTACAGCCAATAAATTGGTAGGTCCCCCGGGCACCACCGTTTCTGATTTCGCCCCGCCCGAACCAGGAGTGGTCTCCAATGACTGGTCTGTATTTGGCAATGCCAAAACTGATGCCGCCGGCAATCCATATCGGGTCAATTCATTGGGTACTACCGATCTGGTAGATCTGATCATGATCACTGACAATATAGAGCGATTGCGTATTCTCGCCACAGGAGATATCATCACCAAACTCAATTTTGAGATAGGCAAAGACCTTACTGTGGTCGGCAATGCTGCCATCCAGCAGACTTTAATGATAGGTGATTCTTTGATCGTAAAGAAAAATGTTTTATTTAATGTGGAAGGTGGCAATACGATAAATTATGGACCTTTTAATGTGATCCATCAAAGCCCAACATGGTTGACAGGGACTCTCATTGTGGATAAAGCTACGCTGCTCAACGATACGCTAACTGTTCAAGGGCCTACCAATCTCAATAGCAGGCTTTTTGTTAACAATATGAGTCCGACGCACCTCACAGGCACGTTGCAAGTAGATAAAATCACTGATCTTAACGATTCACTCAGTGTCAACAATATGAGTCCTACTCATCTTACTGGTAGGCTCACCGTGGATAAAGCTACCGTGCTCAATGATTCGTTTACAGTTAATAATATGAGTCCAAGTTATCTGACAGGTACGCTTACAGTAGCCAAGTCAACTAACCTCAATGACTCTCTTACTGTAGACGACATGGGACCTACTGCGCTTACGGGGACATTGACGGTAGACAAGGATGTGGTATTTAATAATAAAGTTTTATTGACTGATACCACTCAATCTCTCGACACCATTTCGGGAGCGTTGATTGTCACAGGTGGCATTGGTCTTGGTCGAAATCTAAATGTAGGAGGCTCCTCTACTTTTGGAGGACCTGTAAGCTTTGCCAGCCCTGTCACTATAAGCGATGAAACTAACTCCAATGATCCGGGTTCTGGTGCTTTGGTAGTGAATGGCGGTGCAGGTATCGCTAAAAATTTAAATGTTGGGGGTACTACTGTTATAGCAGGTATGACCACTTTTGCCGATACCACCCAATCGAATTCTACTACTACAGGAGCATTGAAAGTGACTGGAGGTACAGGAATCATCCGAAACCTTAATGTCGGGGGAACTGCCTCCATAGCGGGAATGACGAGTATTACCAATACGAGCGCATCTGCCAATGCTACTTCTGGTGCCCTTGTAGTAACCGGGGGTATGGGTATTGTCAAGGAATTAAATGTAGCGGGCATCACTTCCATTCTGGATGGGTCTCCATCGGCCTCTGTTACTGATGGAGCCTTGAAAATAGTAGGCGGTTTGGGTATTAGAAGACAACTGAATGTTGGAGGAATAGCCACTATTTCTGACCCAACTCAATCCACCAATTTGACCACAGGCGCTTTAAAAATACTTTATGGTGGCGTCGGAATCAGTAAACAATTAAATGTCGGTGGCATGACTTCCATCCTGGATGTAACTCCTTCTGCAGGATTTGGACCATTGTCAGGAGCCCTAAAAGTGAGTGGCGGTGCAGGAATAGGTATGAATGTCAATGTAGGTCTTACATTAGGTGTAAATAAGACTACCAATTTTAAAAATGGTTTGACACTTTTTAAAGGCCTATTTGTAAATTCTAATAACCCCTATATCGCAACTTTCAGAAATACAAATGGCGCCAACAATGGCATCTCTATCCAAATAGCCAGTTCATCGCCTAAGAGAATAAATAATTATGTGGAGTTTAGAAACAACTCCGGTGGGGTCATAGGCCGTATAGAAGGCGAAGACCAATCTGAGTATAAAAATAATCCTAGATACACCAGCGAATTGACCATATTATCTCATGATGTTACGTTTGCTGAAATTGGTATTGCGACCGCTATTACCTACACGGTGGCAGCGGCAGCAGAATTGGTTGCTGCAGCGACTTCTTCTACTCCCTGTGTAGGTTTTGGAGGTTGTGGAACATTGCCAATTCTTTCTTTGATAGTCAAAGCTGGAATTGAAGTAGCTTCAAGAGCAGTCGGAGTAGCCATAGCCGAAGAGAGATTAGCCACTGCGAATGCCACTGAAGCAGCCTTCATCAGTTATAAAGACAGTCATGTAGGAGTGAGCTATGAATCTGGAAATGGCGATTATGCTGAATGGCTCCCTAAAGCAGATACTTCGGAAACTTTTTTGCCAGGGTATATAGTTGGGTTGACAGATGGTCAAATAACCAAAAAAGTAAATTCTAGCTCCCGGCCATTGGTTATATCCTCCAATCCCATTATACTAGGCAATATGCCGGGTTCAGGCGATCAGCATCATTTTGAAAAAGTAGCTTTTTTGGGCCAGGTACCTGTCCTTGTCTCAGGTAGGGTACATACTGGAGATTATATCCTGCCTTCTGGTTTTGATGATGGTATTGGGAAGGCGGTCTCCTCTTCGATGATGCAAGCCGAAGATTATTCCCGTATAGTTGGGGTGGCTTGGTCATCCTCTAATGACGACGCTTATCAACTCGTCAATGTTGCCATTGGTTTAAATGAAACCGATGGCAATATGGTGGTTGTTAAAAATCAAAAAGATATCAATCGATTAAAGTCAAAATTCAATCAGTCAGATTTGATTTTAAATAATTTACTGCCAGGATATAAGAGCGGCAGCCAATTGCTGGTCGAAGAGGTTGATAAAAATCTGGTATCATCTATTGATTTCAATAACGAGCCTTCGTTTATCAGCAATATAGAACATGTGAGCCAGTCTTTTTTTCCATTGCAAAAATCGAGCTCTGGCTCTGTAGATGTAACAGAAGTGAGTAGGGAGCAGGTGATAGAGGTTCTGAATTTGGTCGAGCAAAATATCGAGGCCCGTGGAGCAAGTAAAGATCTTTACCCTATATGGAGTCTATCCAAAACAGATGCAGCCTCGAGAGAATTTATTATTAAATCAATACAGGGGGTATATAAAAAATCTGTTCAGTTTCAATTGGATAAACGCAAACTGCGTCAATGATCTATGCACCTAAATGATTCAAATTGTTTTTGAAATGAAAAAAATAAATTTCATACTTGCTTTTAATCTTCTCCTATTTTGTACTACATACGGTCAAGTGGTACCTAAAGGAATGAATTATCAGGCGATTGCCAGGAATAAAATAGGAGAGGTTTTGTCCAACCGCAAAATCACCTTGAGATTATATCTTTTTGCAAATGAAAATAGTCTTAGAGTCAATCATTACGAGGAGTCGCATGAAGTGACTACTGACCAAAGCGGTTTATTTAATTTAATTGTTGGTGATGGCAAAGTAATTCTTGGTCAATATGGTTTGGTACCGTGGAATAATGAAAATATTTGGATGGAAGTTTCGATACGAGACCAGGGTCAATCGGATTTTATAACACTCGGCAGCAGTAAATTGATGGCAGTGCCCTACGCCCTGCATGCGACCAGAGCTCGCAAACTGGTCGATGCCGATCCGGGTACTATTTCGAGTTTCGCACCTCCTGAACCTGGGGTGATTTCGACAGAGTGGTCAGTCCTTGGAAATGCCAAGACGGACGCGAGTGGCAATTTATTCAGAATCAACTCGCTGGGTACTTCTGATTTTGTTGATGTCATTATGATAACCGACAATGTTGAAAGACTTAGGATATTGCCAGGTGGTGACATCATCACTAAACTCAATTTTGAAATAGGCAAAAATCTTAATGTGATAGGCAGTGCCGGTATTCAAAACAACCTAACTATCGGCGATTCTCTCATTGTAAAAAACAATGCATTATTCAACACGATTGGCGGCTCGACTATAAATAATGGCCCATTTACAGTTGCAAATCTTAGCCCGACTTATTTGTCAGGTACCTTTATCGTTGAAAAAGCCACTTCATTCAATACTTCGCTTACGGTTCAAGGTCCAACCGATTTGAATAGTAAGTTAAATGTCAATAAAATGAGTCCTACCAAATTGACAGGTACCCTGTTGGTAGATAAGATTACTAATCTCAACGATGCCCTTAATGTCAATAATATGAGTCCAACCTACCTCTCCGGTACTTTGGTAGTAGACAAAGCAACTAATTTTAATGATTCACTGACGGTAGAAAATATGAAACCGACTTATTTGTCAGGTACTCTTACCGTCGAAAAATCTACCAACCTTAATGATTCACTATCCGTTAATAACATGAGTCCAACCTTACTGTCCGGGACCCTAAGAGTGGATAAAGAAGCAAACTTAAAAGATAATGTCCTTATCACCGATATTACTCAATCTTTATCTCCATCGAGTGGTGCCCTGGTTATAGATGGGGGGTTGGGATTAGGGGGGAATTTAAATGTGGGCGGAGCTAGCAATTTTGCAGGACCAGTTGCGTTTAGTAGTCCCGTAAAAATAACGGATGCTACTCAGTCCGTTAATACCACCTCAGGAGCTCTTATAGTGACTGGAGGGGTAGGGATAAAGAAAAGTATGAATATAGGAGGCACGGCTATGTTTGGCCTAATGACCAGCATAACAGACACTACCCAATCTGTCAATCCTTCGACAGGTGCGTTAAAAGTGATTGGTGGAGCAGGAATAGGCAAAAATCTGAATGTAGGTGGCAATACTGCTATAGCGGGTATGACCAGCATTACCAATATTACAAGCTCTACCACTGCTACCAGCGGAGCCTTAAAAGTGGCAGGAGGAACCGGCATAGGATTACAATTGAATGTCGGTGGTATAACCAATATCCTAAATTCCACTCAATCAAATAATATTACTTCAGGGGCTTTAATAGTATCCGGAGGTGTCGGACTTGGGTTGCAACTGAATGTCGGCGGCATGACTTCCATTGTAAATACTACAGAATCAAATAATCAGGTGTCAGGTGCCTTGGTTGTAGCTGGAGGTGTAGGTATCGGCCTGCAATTAAATGTAGGAGGAATGACTTCTATCCTGGCCAATAATCAATCGATGAATATAAACACTGGTGCTTTAAAAGTAAATGGAGGAGTAGGTATCGGCAAAGATATGCATGTGGGTCAAGCTTTAAATGTAACTGGAAAAACAACTTTGAATGGCAATCTAAATGTGACCGGCCCTTTTACCCTTTCCTCTTCTAATTCTTTCATAGCAAACTTTATAAATTCTACTGACCAGCACGGAATAATTGTACAGATAGATAATCCGAGTCCGAGTACGAGTAATAATTTTATGTCTTTTAAAAATAGTACAGGAACCATTGTAGGGAGGGTCGAAGGGGAAAACTCTACGGAGTATACCAATAATCCTTTGTATAAGAAAGAAATAGCCATATTAAATGCCAGGATATCCATGGCGGAGCTCCTCGTGGCTCAATCGGTTATTAATGTTGCCATGGCCACAGCTCAATTGGTGGCCCACTCGACTTCCGCAACACTTTGCCTGGGATTTGGAGGGTGTGTTACTGCACCTATACCATCTACCACAGCTGCAGCCGTGGCTGGGTTAGCTCTCAGAATTGGTCTGACTATTCCGATAGGCATTGCTTTAGATTTGGCTAACACTAAGAAGTCAGATTTTGTGAGTTACTCAGCATCGCATGTAGGGGTAACTTACGAATCTGGAAACGGCGATTATGCAGAGTGGTTGCCCAAACTAGATATTGAAGAGTCTTTTATTCCAGGGCAAATCGTAGGTGTGAGAAACGGTAAAATCACTAAAGATATTCACGAATCAGATAAGGTCATGGTCATATCTACTAAACCTATAGTCTTGGGTAATATGCCTGATCGAGCTCAGAAATCAGCATTTGAAAAAGTGGCTTTTTTGGGTCAAGTTCCTGTCCAGGTCTTTGGCAAAGTCAACAAAGGAGATTACATATTGCCTTCCGGACACAAAGATGGATTGGGTCGTTCAGTACGACCTACTGACATGAAAGTCGAAGATTACAGCAATATAGTTGGAGTAGCATGGTCTGCTGCTTTACTTGAAAACTATAATATGGTCAATGTAGGCATTGGCTTGAATGCAGGAGATATTTCTAAAGTCCTGGTCGAACAAAAATCTGCTTTTGAAAAATTAGAAGCGGAGTTTAATGAATCAAATGCAATGCTGGCAAAAATGCTTCCAGGGTTTAAAGAAGAAGCTTTAAAAAACAATATTGATAGTTTTAATCATCCAATCTCATCTGTAGCTCAGCAAAAGGCGCCTATATCCACATCACTTACTTCAATCATGGAAGGGTCCAATCTTTTTCAGCTGACAGCAGAGGAATTATCTGAAACCATAAAATATGTTGAAAAATCATTTGAAGAAAATGGTAGAAGCCTGCATGAAAATCAATTTTGGAGCCAGGTTAAATCCGATCCAACTCTCCTGGAACAGTTTAATAGAAATCTTAAACTGATGAATAATAAAGGAATGCAAAATCAAGGAGAAAAACTCAAACCCAGGCAGTAATGAAAGATCAAACTTATATATTGAATATGAATAGGGGAGAGGTGAAGTATTTATATTACGACTCCCTGGTATATAATGTGAAAAAAATAGGATTCTTACTTTTTTTTCATATTATACTTTGTTTTAATACTAACGCTCAGGTGATACCTAAAGGCATGAACTATCAGGCCGTTGCGCGAAATTCGAATGGGGGCATCATTCCCAACCAGCAGATTAGTTTAAAAATATTTCTTTTTGCCACCCAAGATGGGCAGAGAATAAATTATTATGCTGAGACACATGAGGCTATTACAAATGATCTGGGATTATTTAACCTGATCATCGGAGAAGGAGAAGTAAATCTGGGAGAATTTGGTTTGATTCCATGGAATAAAGAAAATATTTGGTTAGAAGTGACTTTGGGGGAAAAAGGTCGAGCAAATTTTTCAATATTGAGTAGTAGTAAGTTGATGGCTGTACCTTATGCGATGCATTCACTTACAACAGAAATCGTTGATATTCCGAGGGAAGCTACCCCCCCATATACTGCTCTCAATGCACCGGGTGTAATATCGAGTAAATGGTCTGTATTTGGAAATGCCAATACCAATCAGAGCGGCAATCTGTATCATACCAATTCGCTGGGGACCACGGATAAAGTAGACTTGATAATGATTACGGACAATGTCGAAAGATTAAGAATACTTGCCGGCGGTGATATTGTCACCAAACTCAATTTTGAAATTGGTAAAAACTTGAATGTTTTAGGAGATGCCAGTATACAACAGACTCTAACTGTGGGCGACTCCTTGACGGTCAAAAAAAATGTTTTACTTAATACTATGGGAGGATCTACTTTCAATTATGGATCATTTACAGTGTCTAACAGTAGTCCTACATTGCTTTCAGGTACTCTTACAGTTGACCTTACTACCTTATTAAATTCCAGTTTGGATGTACATGGGCCTACTGATTTGAACAATCGACTTTATGTCAATAATAAGAGCCCTACTCATTTGACTGGAACTTTACAAGTAGACAAGAGTACCAACCTGCA
>OBID01000633.1_pt1 | contig 13896 bp, 11 predicted proteins | sample 1519781 | NCBI WGS metagenome assembly OBID01 (sample SAMEA3991478, study PRJEB22521) | metagenome | biome: anthropogenic terrestrial biome; feature: sewage plant; material: sludge | place: Sweden | collected 2012-09-26 | reverse complement strand
TCCCGACATTCATTGTCGGGATCCGAAGGAGGTAATCATTGCATTCTAATGCATGATTACGGTTTAAAACAAGTGATATCAAAAATAGGCAGCCCTGACTTTGGGATTTGTATGAAATGTCATAAAGCCATTCCACCCGATAGAATATTGATCCGACCTGAAAGTTTATATTATGTCCATTGCACAATTTAAACGCGACCTGATCCCGACCAAGTAATTAAATTTTGTTTTATACATCTCCTTATAGCACGATTTATATATCACAGGTCTATAACGTATTAAACACCACCCTCCCTCCTATGATGGTCGATTTGATATCTATATCCTCATCAAAAATGACGATGTCCGCATCTTTGCCGATAGTGAGGCTGCCCTTCTTATGATCCACGCGGCTGATTTTGGCAGGTGTGCTTGATATCATCTGTACAGCATGTGTCAAAGGAACACCACCTAAATGAATCATATTTCTAACCAACCTATCTGCAGTAGCTACGCTACCGGCGAACGAAGTCCGATCAGGCAATTTGGCCACCCCATCCTCTACGATTACCTGAAGTCCATCTCTAATGCTGCCCAATATACTTTCAGATACATCAGTCCCGGCGGCCCGCATGGCATCTGTGATCAGGGCGATACTGGCTGGTCCTTTTTGTTTGTAAATCAATTGCAATAAACTGGCAGGCAGATGACATCCATCGGCAATGATTTCTACCGTCAATTGGTCGTACAAAAATGCACTCTCAATGATTCCTGCATAACGATAGGCATGGCGTCGCATCACTCCTGACATGGCGGAATATAGGTGCGTCACATGCGTAAAGCCTTGTTCCAACGCCAGCACTACTTCCTCAGAGGTAGCATCAGAATGGGCGATACAAGGCAATATATTTTTAGTCTGGATATACCTGGCAAACTCCATAGCGCCTTCCAATTCCGGAGCAGCACTCCACCTCATTATATCGGATGTATGTTTTAAAATCTCTTCGTATTCTACGCGCCTTGGTAGCCGGATATATCTTGGATCCTGGGCACCTTTTTGATTCATAGCGAAATAGGGTCCTTCGATATGTAATCCCAAAAACTCAGAACCCTGGTGATTTTCTTTTTTTGCAATATCATACATTTTAAAAGTACGGATCAGATCTTCAGCCTCTGCAGTAAGGGTGGTGGGCACCATAGAAGTCGTGCCATGCCGGGCATGCAATTTAGCTGCTCCAAGAAAAGCCTCTACAGTGCCATCCATAAAATCATGACCACCTCCTCCATGCACGTGGATATCGATAAATCCCGGAGCTACGTACTGATGCCGGGCATCTATGATATGTACACCTGCATGCTCCTGATCATTTTGATTAATAGCGGTGATCTTGCCTTCTTCTATCAGTATAGAACCCTGATCGATGATTCTGTAAGGGGTAATCAACCTGCCATTGATAATTTTAATTTTTTCCATCCCTGAGTATAGATTGAGGTACCGGGCTCCAGTGTTTTATTTTATGACCAAAAAGGGCATAGAAGATCAGATAAAGATAGCATGGGATCAGGATCGCATATGCTATCCGCGCATCAAATATATCTACCAGTCGACCGTAAATCAAAGGGGTGATCGCATTGCCACACAATCCCATGATCATAATCGAAGATCCCAGCTTGGTAAACCTGCCCAATCCCTTAATAGCCAATGGCCAGATATTGGCAAAGATCAATGAGTTGGGCAAGCCAAGAGCTACCAAAAACCATATCGATATGTCTGTTGGATGCCCAAATACCACTACCGGGCCCTTAAAAAGTAAAACCCCTATCGACAATACGAAGCCCAATAAAGTGCATAGCAGGAGTGCTTTCTTTTGACTGATCCATTTTGGGATAGTCACTATGCCAATAATATATCCACACATCGTCGCGAACAATACATAAGAGGGAAATGCCTTAGCTTCCAACAAATTGAGACCCATCGTACCGGCATAACCGATGATGGTATCAATCGCTATGATCTGAGATCCTACGTGAAAAAATATGGCCAGTGCCCCAAGGATCAAATAGGGAAACTGGAAGACACTTGTTTTGCTCAAGGCACCTTCAGTCTTTTCTTCCTGATTGTTTTGTTCAGGATTGATGTCCGGCAAAGGAGAATATCTGATCATCAAACCGATGAGGATCAAGGCAAAACCAAGTATGGTATAAGGCACGATCACCCTCTGCACCAACTGATCCAACAAACCCGACTTCTCGACGAGGGACAAAGTGCCACTATTGATGGTTTTAAACAATTCGTTATCCGTCACTTTCAACACGACTGCTGCAAAGATGAGTGGTGCCAATATCCCCGCCACTTTATTGCACATGCCGACGATACTGATGCGTTGTGCAGCCCGGTCTATTGGTCCTATGATCGTCACGAAAGGATTGGCTGCAGACTGCAGCAAAGCCAGCCCGGTACCAATCATAAATAAGCCCAATAAAAATATAGCATAAGCTCTGCTTAGTGCCGCCGGGATAAATACAAAAGCCCCTGCTGCCATCATAAAAAAACCATACATGATGCCTCGCTTAAATCCTATCCTTTCTAATAAATAACCTGAAGGCACCGACATAAAAAAATAGGCCAGGTAAAAAGCAAAGGCTACCAGGTAGGATTGAAAATTGGTCAGTTCGCAGGCAATCTTAAAATAAGGGATCAAAATGGCATTGAGCCAGGATACGAACCCAAAAATAAAAAACATCAGCCCAAGGATACTCATGGAGACAAACCTCGACCAATCGAAAGCCTTCGTCATTGTAGATGGAGAGGAAGCACCAGCCATCTTAATCAATAGCGTTTACATCCACCCAGAGTTCGTTTTGTGCAGAGCGCTCTAATGCCTCCAGGATGGCTACTTCGGTCAACATGCTTTTATGTGACCGGGGTTCTACCCTGGTCCTGAACATTTGAATCATATCCGTGTAGACCATACCGGGTTCTTTTTCCTCGGTACGGGATTTTAATTGAACCAGGGCCTTGGGGGTTTCTACGAAGGTCTCCCACCCATAGGCTTTATTTTTAAAAATCAAAGTGGCATATAAACCATTTTTAAATACCAGCGCAGCACTACCCTTTATGCCGTCCCTGGTGATTTTGACCCTGGCGATTTCATCTCCAAAGACGAACATCAGGGGCTGGACAAGATGAATCCCATAGAAAAAGATACCCCCATACGGAGAACCAAGATCTACAGGTCCATGACATATAACATGATTGATATCTTTCATCTCAGAGACCTGCTGTTTGATATCGTAAGTGGCGGCAGTGTGTGCCACAGTGCTAAAAGAGGTCACAGGTGTCTTATGAGCTCGGGCCAATTCCAAAAAAGCCTTACCTTCTTCTACCCGGTAACAAAATGGTTTATCTATAAAAGTAGGGATTCCGGCTTTGACAAAAGGAGTTGCAGCAGCCAGGTGATACTGAGCATGGCGATGATCTACGATCAAGGCATCGATCTTGCCGAGCATTTCTGATGGATCTTTAACGATATTGGGTATGTGCCCACCCTCCGCTGCTTTCTGTGCAAATGTGTCCGTCTCTCCCCATACATGTGTAAGTGAAACCTCCGGAAATTTTTTGTCGATATTAAACATTTTGCCAAAACCAATCGTGTGCGAATTTTCAGCACCGATGATCCCTATACGCAGCGGAGATAAAGCCGGAGAAACAATAATTTTTTCCACGGCAAATGGTGCTACCGATGCCCATGCAGCACCAGCTCCTACTGTTTTTACAAATGATCGTCTTGAACTCATACAAAAAATTATTAATGAATAAAGGTCTGCTCTAACAACCTGGATTTAAATGAAAGCATAAATAACGCTTTAAATCTTCAAGTCAACTATAAATAAGTTATTAGCGCGTGTCTAAAGTAGATAAAATTTACGGCTTATATTAGCTCATGTACTATATTTTGTAAGCCGACTGGGATCAGCTAGTTTTGACAGATTTTTCTACACCTCATAATTTCATTTCCCATCCTGGCTCATATGCTCTCGACCACAATTTCATAGCTGCCGAATCATTGAGAATATGACCATTCAAGGGATCAATATCCAATGAGTGACCCATGCGATAGGCGATATTGCCCAATTGCATCAATAGCGTACTTTTATACCCCGAGTCGATATCCGAATGCAAAGATTCCTTGCCATTTATACTTTGAAAAAAATTCTGCACATGTAATCCATCGAGGTATTCTGAGGGATTGGCCACATTGCGTGGATCGGATTGCTGAGATGGCTTTACTTCTTTGATCACTTTATTGTTTAAATCGTAGAGGGTATAGCTATCTCCTCCATCCATAAACAGACTTCCTTTTTCACCATAAAACTCGACTCCGACTGAGCTGCCTTCGATATACCGGCCATTGCAGGACCTGCCTTCCCAGGTCATGGACATGCCTTCTTTAAAATCAAGATTGATGACCTGGGTATCCGGGGTCTGCCAATCATCCTTATATCGATACCTTCCCCCGTTTGAACTGACTTTGACAGGAAAATCCGCTTTCATGCCCCAACGCAGTAAGTCGATCATATGGGTACCATTGTTTAACGCTTCACCAGTACCCCAGTGCCAGAACCAATGCCAATTATAATGTACGACATTGTCTTTAAAAGCGCTTCGTGGAGCCGGTCCCTGCCAGAGATTCCAATCCAACCAGTCTGGCACAGCGGTTTCTTTTCCAATCCCGATAGATGCCCGATTGTTGGTATACCATCCTTTGCCAATATACACCCGGCCGATGGCTCCAGATTGGAGTTCCTCTATACCTTGCACTACATGAGGGTAAGAACGGCGCTGATTGCCCATTTGTACTTTTCTATTGTATTTGGTGGCTGCTTCGACGATGATCTCGCCTTCGTGGGGATTGTGGCTGCATGGTTTTTCAAGATATACATGTTTACCTGCTTTCATAGCCATCAGTGCTGCCGGTGCATGCCAATGGTCCGGTGCCGATATCACCAATGCATCTATATCTTTTGACTCCAACGAAAGTCTAAAATCTTTAAAGCCTTTAGTCGGCGCCGCTTGTATCCCGGAGATAGTCTTTCGAAAAGATGCCAGGGCCCGGCTATCTACATCACACACGTGGATAAGGTCGCAATTTGGTTGATTTGCAAAAGTCGCCCCCAATGCTGCACCACGCGAATTGACTCCCATAATCGAAACACGGAACAATTCGTTGGCGCCTATGATCCTTCGGTAACTGGCTGCGCTCCATCCAGGCAATGCTCGTCCGGCTGCCACTAGGGAACTAGCAGCCACTGTTTTTTTGATGAAGGCTCTTCTGGAATTTTTCAAGATGGAGGTTGAGTTCATTTTAATTGAAGTTAAGTTGTGAAAAAACTAAGATATGACTTAATCACATTTTTATAAACCACGGCAAGGTAAATAATAAAACTCCTGCGATAAACACCATGGTCAGCAAGTGAACGAACCGATTATGGAAGCGCGAAAAAACAAATTGTTGTATCTTACGCATCAACCAGAATCCGGCCATGCCGCCTAAAAAAACTTACCATTGGCGGTATGATGCAGCTCAACCGTAAATAAAAAACACAACCTGGATACCAATAGGAATAAATTTGTTATTTGAATATTGGCGATGTGCGAAATGGCCCGGTTGGCCACATTGACTTTTTTAAGATGACGGTTCCAATCAAATAGCTGCCAGAAGAACAGATAAACTATAGCCTGCACGATAAAATAAAACCCGGTAAACTGTATAAAGTACTTACCAGTAATCTTATACTGTTTGAATTGATCTATGGTGGAAAGAAGCTCCAGCCATTTCTCAGGATCTTTATACCAACCTGGTAGCACTCCGGCATAAAATCCAAGGGCTCAGTCCTCATCTGGGATCAAATTGATTTTAATGGATAGTCCCCGCATCTTAAAGAAAGCAATTCCGGTTAATAGAGCGGATATAAGGCTGAGGGCTCCAGCAAATGAATGCCCGTACAGTAACTCTTCTCCACCCAGTAATATTAAAAAAAAGATGAATGGGATCAATAGCCTCGCGGCAATGATTTTATATTTTTCAGTCAGATCAGATAACATCCATAACAGGATAAACACGAGTGCCAGGGCCATACTGAAAGCATATATATTGGATTCATAGAAGATCTGAAAATCAGTGTCCCGTCCGATATAATTTATTTTTAGTTGGGTCATAGGAGTTGACAAACTATCTGGAAGAGTGTCATTCAGCATGCCTTTATTTGGGATGGATGTAAAATGTAAGATATAATAAACAAACATAGTGAAAGCGGCCAGGCGTAATAGCAGTTTAGAGGACATGAAATACTATTTAAGAGTTAACAAGCAATTTTGTACAGTAGAAACGAGAGCATCAACCCCTTCTTCCAAAGGCAAAGCCACAGGCAATTGAATTTCATTTTCCAGTTCCAGTTTAAATTGTAGTGCTTCTGACGCAGTACATCCATTGGTATTTAAAGCCAGACCGATGACCTCAGCTCCATATGCTTTGATAAGATTGATTTCAGACTGTACCGAAGGTATTTTACCCCAGGCAGGATCATCATCGAAAAAGATCCGCTTAGGAGCATGAAGCAAGATCACTTTTTTGGCATTGCCTGATACCAGCAATTCAGACCCGCATGGCCCACTCGGATTCCGCAGGGAGGACTGACCTTCCAAAAAAATAACATCCGGTTTTTCATGCTCATAACAAGCTACGATGGCGTGTTCCAATTCACCAGATACAAAATCGTTGTAAGTAGAGTCGAGCACAAAACCATACTTTCCGCTTTGCATCCATCCGGTCTGCCCGGTAAAAATCATTTCCGCTTTGAGGCCGGCTGCCTTACATCCGTCCAATAAAAATCGGACAGTACTTCTTTTACCAATGGCGCAATCCATGCCGATCACTGCTATGATCGGACACTTAACTTCAAAGATTTTGCCTGACCAAAAATGCAGTTCCGATTTAGGTTTTGGTTTTCGGATATCGGTGATGGTGCCACCGAATTGATTGGCGGCTTCTGCAATGGCCCGCTGATCACTGACATATTCGTGCAAACCACTGACGAGGGAGAGTCCTCTCCTGGCGCTGAAGAGTAACTGATCTAATAATTCAGCAGGTAGTTTACCGCCAATGGGCGCAATGCCCACGATAGCATATTTGATTTCAGGATATATCCGAAGCGCTTCATCCACTGATCCAAGCACTGGGATGTCTCGGTGGTGGCCATCCATGACAATACCTGCATCTTTGCCTTCGAAAGCAGGATCTACCACTGCCCTCACTTTGAATCGATCGGAACCTCTTATCAGGCCATGGGCTGTTTTGGCAAATCCCTGATCCAACAGGCCTAATGTAAATACCAATGCATCTCCTGAAATCATATTCGTTTAGTTTTAGATAGAATTATACCCAAATATAAAACAATCCAATCTGCGCCAGGCTCAGGTTGTGACAGCATATAAAGGGATGCTCAAAAATCTCTGACTTGAATTGAAAAAAAATGACAATTTGTGGTTAAACGAAAGGGACAGAATGATTGACTGCAAGCATATCCAATGCATTGATCAATATATCAGCAGCTTCATCCAGCTCCATATCAGTGATGGTCAAAGGTGGGGCAATCCGTATGGAACTATCATTAAATAAGAACCAATCGATCAATAGCCCCCCTTCCTGCGCAAGAGGAATCAATTTTTGTACCAGTTCAGCATCCTGAAAATCAATAGCCATCCACAATCCTCCAGTGGGTCTTAATTCTTTGATCAATGGGTGATTTATTTTTTCGATAAACCGCTCAGCTTTTAACCGGCTTTGATGGATGATATCACTCGCCAACAATATTTTTAATGAAGCCAGCCCGGCAGCGCAAGATAGAGGGTGACCTCCAAAAGTAGTCATATGGGTCAAAGGCGGGTCTTCAGCGAGTGACCTCATTTTTTCATAGTCTGCGATCACCGCTGACAATGGTAAGCCACCTCCAAAACTTTTACCCAACACTAAAACATCCGGTACCAGGTCATAAGAAGAAAACGCAAATAAACTGCCGGTCCTGCCCATGGCGGATTGGATCTCGTCGATGATCAGCAGGATGCCATAGGTATCACAACTTGACCGCAGCGCCTTTAAAAATTCCGCTGTAGGCACATAGATACCGGCTTCAGCCTGCACGACCTCCAGGATCACCGCTGCCACTTGGTCATTTAACACATCCAGGGAGCTGATATCATTAAATACAATGTGCTCGATCTCGGGCACCAAGGGCCCATAAGGATTGGTCTTGGTCTCATCACTCATCAAACTCATCGCCCCGTAGGTGCTGCCATGATAGGCATTGGTGCAAGAGATCAGGGTCGGCCTACCTGAAAGTTTTCTTGCTAGTTTCATCGCTGCCTCAATCGCTTCTGTGCCTGATGAATGAAAGTATACCTGGTTCAATGAAGGTGGCAACTGGCTTGTCAACAAATCAGCCAATAATACCTGGGGGGCCTGGATATGCTCGCCATAAACCATTGTATGCAAAAAAAGGTCTGCCTGGTCATGTATGGCTTGTATAATGTCCGGATGGTGGTGTCCAAGATTGCTTACCCCGATACCGGAGATGAAATCCAGATATTTTTTTTCATCAATACCATATAGGTTTGCTCCCCGGGCTGAAGTGATTTCCAGGCCTAGCGAAAAAGGACTCGTTTTAGCTATAGCAGTATTGTATTGTGATCTTAAAGTCATGCTTAGGTTGGAATATCCGCAAAAATAACCTCATATAATACAGAAAATTAACAGAATGTTGATAAATATATCATAATAAATATGTGACTTAGAGGCCATCTTAACGTTAGGGTTAGGTAATCATGATTTTAAAGTTTCTTTTTGTGACCAACATTTTGTTTATAGTCGGCTGTGGAGTTTCCAATGATCGACCTATGGCTTACGAGATTCATGGCATAGATGTCTCTCATTTTCAAGGCAAAGTGGATTGGTCAGCAGTAAAAGAACAGGGAGTTTCTTTTGCTTTCATCAAAGCCACTGAAGGAGAAGAACACTGTGACACGCTGTTTTATTCAAACTGGAAGGCGTTAAAGCTCGCAGGAGTCAAAAGGGGTGCTTACCATTTTTTTCGGCCAAATCTCGATCCATCCCTGCAGGCACAAAATTTTATGATGAATGTAAGCATGCAAAATGGTGACCTCCCTCCGGTGCTGGACATGGAAGTGACAGATTACGATGACCCGGAAGAATTAGTCAAAAATGTGACTATCTGGCTGGATATCATATCCACTGCATTCAATACTAAACCAATCATCTACACCAATCTTAAGGCCTATTATAGGTTTATAGCAGGTCGCTTCGAGGACTACCCCATCTGGATAGCCCGGTATAACGATAAAGCGCCTGAACTGGGCAACAACCGGCAATGGAATTTCTGGCAATATGCCAACAGTGGCAAGATAGAAGGTATCCGGCAGGAAGTTGACTTCAATGCGTTTAATGGCACTTATCAACAACTGGAGTCCTTATGCATCAAAAACCTTCCCTCCGCAGAGTATTTTGATCGGGTGAGTGCCAGCAGGGACTGAGAGCAGTATACTTCTAGTCCTCTTTATACACCAACTGCCCTTTAAAATAAGTCTTCAGCACCTTGGTTTTATAGATGGAGAAAGTATCGCAAAGCAGTGGATCCTGATCCAATACGATTAGATCTGCCCATTTCCCTTTTTCTACAGTGCCTGATTCTTTTTCTCTAAAGGTGAGATAGGCCCCATTTGCCGTATATCCATGCACTACACTATATCGGTCGATCAGGTGCTGGGGTGTCCATGGTGGGCGGGATATACTATCAGGTCCTCTGCGGGTCACTGCCACCTGCATACAATAAAAGGGATTTTGAGTACTCACATTCCAGTCACTTCCAAATGCCAGGGTGGCACCTGCCCGCTTCAATGATCCGATAGGGTACTGCCATTCGATACGCTCCTTGCCCAGGTAAGGAAAATTTAATTCAGTCATATAGCTGTCTTCGAGGGTCGCCCACAATGCCTGAATATTAGCGATCACTCCCAGGGATTTAAATCTATCATAATCATCCGGGTGGATCACATGCAAGTGTGCGATATGATGCCTGCTGTCTCTGGGTCCGTTCGTTTTCAGGGCATACTCAAAAGCGTCCAGGGTCATGCGCGTAGCTGCATCGCCGATCGAATGTACATGGATCTGAAATCCCGCTTTGTCCAGGGCAGCTATCACCGCCATAGCTGTATCCGGCGAGGTATTGGCTATGCCTTTGTGATGATCATCGGCATAATCTGTCAGCATAGCTGCAGTTTTGCCTTCTACGACGCCATCCATAAACAGCTTGACTTGGTTGAGATTGATCCCATTTGATAGGGGTCCATATTTAGCTCTGAGGGCTATGACTTCGTCCACCATCGACATACCCTTGCTGATATCACCGTAAATAGAAATATTGATATGGGCCGTGAGTTTATTTTCTTTTTCCAGTTCGAGATAGGTCTCAATGTATTCCGGACCGGCTGAGGCTTCTACCAGGCTGGTGAGACCATATTGATTGGCCAGTTGGAGTGCTACCAGCAAAGCTTGTTTTCTTTCTTCTGTGGTATATTTTGGCAGCAGGTGACTGACCAGGTCCTGAGCAGTCTCACGCAAGGTGCCGCTGGGTTCCTGTGTGATCGGATCTCTTTCGATCCTACCATTGAGTGGGTCCGGTGTCTCGCGGGTGATATTGGCTAGCGCAAGTGCTTTACTATTGACCCATGCATTGTGACCGTCACTAGAAGAGATAAATACAGGCCGGTCTGGAATGATCGAATCCAAAACAGATTTTTGTGGATTGCCCTGTTTGAAAGCTGATAACCACATGCTTTCTCCCCTGATCCAGGTATGGCTTGGATTCCTTGCTGCATAATTCCTGATACTATCTATGATTTGGTCGGCAGTATTGAGGTCTGTCAGATCGCACTCCAATAGGGCCAGGCCTCCACTGATAGGGTGGATGTGCGAGTCGGTAAATCCGGGTAGAACTGTATGACCCTCCAGGTCGATCAGCGTGGTCTCACTGTTTTTATAATTCAATATATTTTGAGTACTCCCCAGATCTATAATTTTCCCGGCTTTTATTGCCAGTGCAGCTATCGTATCACCCTCCGTGACCATCGTATAGAAATGACCATTGATCAGGATTACATCCGCTGAGTTTTTAGAACCACATGCACTGAGAAAAACGACCAGGAGTATGACTGAAAACTGTTTTACCATATAAAGTCAAATATAGTAATTAGTAATTAGTAAGTAAGGGCAACCCTGGCGGCACCATAAACTGCCTTGCCTGAATGAATTTGAATCAAGATGATCGAGGTGCTTCTCACTTATCTGCACGTTCATTAATCAATACAAGGAGGGCCTATTGACTTCAAAAAGACTTTGTCTGTTTTTTTAGCCTGTCTGTCTCTCTACAATCCACTTTGAGCCTTTTTGAAATACTTCCGCTTTACAAGGAGACTAGGTTTGCCTTAAATAAAAATAAATATGAAAAAATTAATTCAAAAAACGGTCATCCTTTTCTTCCTCTATTTATCAGCACTACCCATGCAGGCTCAGCAAGGAATAAAAAAGCCTCACCCATATGTATCTTCCAACGGCTATTGGGTAGTAGAGTATAATAAACAACCTTTGATGGGCAATGTCATAAAATTTTATGATTCCACCAGTGAATTGATATATACGGAAATCCTTGGCAGCCGTAGACTGAATATTAAAAATGTAACCGTAAAGCTGAAACTCGAATATGCTCTCGACCAGGTCATTAAAGCTTATGGGCTTCAAACCAAAAACAATCCGGGAAAAAACTACGTAGCGGCCATCCTTAAAAAATAAGGAAGGACAAAAAAGGAATTAGCACATCTTTTTAGCGATGAAGTCATTTTGTCTACGAAATCAGGCTTTCTAGCTGCTTCTCTTTCAAGGAAATAAAATTAAGCACTTTACCCCTTAACTTTATCGCAAAGTCATGGATCAACACTTATTCATCTTTTCCGAAGAAAAAAAATTCAGATGGCAAAGGCATTTGGTATTCTGGATATTCTGGTGGCTGTTTTTTGGGATACTATACTCTTACACGGCAAAATTCAGTTTTCTACCCAGCCTGGATCGCCTTCCAATCGCGTTGGTTGATTCCTTATTTTTCCTCACATCGCACATGTTTTTGACCTATTCTTTGATGTATTTTGTCATTCCGCGATATGTGATCAAAGGATTATATGTACAAGCTATAGGTTGGATCCTGTTATTATTTATTATGACTGCATGCATTTCTGCGGTCATCGGCACATATTTTTTACCAATAGTACGATACCATTTATTTGATGTTCAAAAATGGGATTCGATCAATACTTCTTTTCTGCTGTCCCTGCTGGCCGGATTGAGAGGGGGCATCACCATTGGTGGCTTGGCGGCGGCAATCAAACTGATGAAACATTGGTATATTAAGAACCAACGCAATATGCAGTTGCAAAACGAAAATACGGCTGCCCAGTTACAATTACTTAAAGCCCAGGTACATCCTCATTTCCTGTTTAATACATTGAACAATATTTATTCTTATACTCAAACTACATCGCCGGTAGCCGCTAAAATGATCACCAGCCTGTCAGACCTGTTGCGATTTATCTTATATGAAAGCGATCAAACTGTCGTCTCCCTCGAAAAAGAATTAAAATTGGTCAAAGACTATATCGAACTGGAAGAAATCAGGTATGGCAATAAACTGGATCTTCAGATAGACCTGCCAGATCTCACCAACGAGCTTTACATCGCACCCTTACTTTTATTGCCGTTGATAGAAAACTGCTTCAAACACGGTACCAGCCAATTAATTGATCATCCATGGATCAGCCTCTCCATACAATTAAAAGGACAGCAAATGAAAATGAAATTGATCAATGGCAAAGCATTTGAGCCAGAGCCCAAATCACTGACCCAGGGTATCGGCATAGAAAATGTCATTAAAAGATTATCCCTAATTTATCCTGGGCGTCATGAACTAACTTTTACGAATGAAGCTGATGTATTTATAGTCAATCTCAGAATAGAACTTCAACCCAATAGAATAGAACAACCTTTATCTACACAAACCACAGAAATGGTCTATGATAGAATCTAAAAAAGTCCAATGCCTGGTGGTAGATGATGAACCCAGAGCGAGAGAGGTGCTGCGTCAATATATCTCGCAAGTCCCTACGCTCGAAATAATCGGGTCCTGCGCCAATGCACTGGAAGCTTTGGCCTTTCTACATCAACATGAAGTGGACCTGATGTTTCTCGACATCCGAATGCCCCAATTGAATGGCAATGACTTTCTAAAAACATTAAAAAAACCTCCAAAAACCATCATCACCACAGCTTTTCAGGAATATGCCCTGGAAGGGTATGAACTCGATATCACGGATTATCTGCTAAAACCGATTGCATTTGACAGATTTCTCAAAGCTATTAATAAATCATTCCCTACAAAAGAAGTTATCCCTACAGAATTCATTCGGGAAGAAGTCTTTAAAAACGAACCCTTTGTTTATTTTAGAGCAGATCGTAAAATGGTCAAGGTCATGCTTGCAGACATGCTTTATATCGAAAGTATGAAAGACTATATCAAAGTATATACCACCACCGGTCTGATCGTCACCAGGCAATCAATAAGCTCCGTAGAAGATATGCTGCCGGAATCAAAATTCATACGGGTCCACAGATCTTTTATCGTTGCTCTGCACCAGGTAAAAACATTTACACCAGAGACCATTGGAATGGGCAATAAAGAAATACCTATTGGGAAACTGTATAGAAACGAAGTAATTATTCAAGGTCAAACCCCTGATTG
>OBID01000627.1_pt1 | contig 13980 bp, 13 predicted proteins | sample 1519781 | NCBI WGS metagenome assembly OBID01 (sample SAMEA3991478, study PRJEB22521) | metagenome | biome: anthropogenic terrestrial biome; feature: sewage plant; material: sludge | place: Sweden | collected 2012-09-26 | reverse complement strand
GTAATTTCTAACTGGAAAGTGGACCAAGGTTTATCATTAAAAAGTAGTAGAGATGAATTTATGTCAAATATTATTCGCTTTTTTGGTGTGGAAGCAGTGTGGAAGCGACCGGTTTTGCCTCCACACCTTCCAAATATCTGCCAATCAGATGGATGCAAAGCTGTTTTTTCGTCAGTGGAGGGTGGAGGTAAAATGGGTGAACAGAATCTCGGTGACATGTTGGTCATCCAGCTATGGGAGAACGAGCAGGCATTCATGAACTGGTGGAACAGCGAGGAGTACCGTCCCTGGAAGGAAATGAGGGGCGAAGGTGCCGAAGTGACACTGAGCATTTCTCAGCAAAGACCTGACTAACAATTATCGGGGATGTTGTTCTAACATCCTCTTTACTTTGGGTCTGGTCACATTTCAAGGCTGTTTTCATTGAGCAGGAAATCGAAAATATTGAGAATCAAAATACCATGATCGTCCTGATATGTGGAAATCATACCACCAACTACAACAATCTTCTTGAAGTTGTCGTCAATATGAAGCAAGGAGTTGAATTCCTGTTGACGTTTTTCTTCGGTTGGAAGTTCCAATGCCGATTGTATATAATAGCGTTTAAAACCTCGGTTGCATACGAAATCCACTTCCAACTGGCGGCGCTGAGTCTTTGCGTCTTCGCCCTTGATATACTGTGTAACCGAGCCAACGTCAACAGTGTAGCCTCTCAGTCGAAGTTCGTTGTATATGACGTTTTCCATCAAGTGAGTGGGCTCCACCTGACGAAAGTTCAAAACAGAATTGCGAAGTCCCAAATCAGAAAAGTAATATTTGTGTGGAGTTCCTATGTATTTTCGGCCTTTGATGTCATACCTTGTGGCTTCCTCCATGAGGAAGAAATCCTTGAAGTAGCCAATATAACGGCTGATTGAATCAGACTTTAAATCCACATGCTTTTCACTCTTAAAGGTGTTTGAGAGTTTAGTTGGATTGGTGAGTGCACCTATATTCGAAGCAAGGATATTGAACAGGTCGTTCAATTCATCATTGTTCCGAATCTTGTTGCGCTGTATGATGTCGCGTATATAAGTTTCGCTTATAAGTTCCTTCAGCATGGCCGCCTTTCTGTCGTTTCCTTCAGTCAATACCACCTTGGGGAGACCACCGTAGCGGATGTAATCCTGCAAGCCTTGATATCTCTCACCTTTATAAACCGACATAAATTCTCGAAAAGAAAGGGGATTGATGTGTACTTGTGTTCCACGTCCACGAAACTCGGTAATAACATCTTTTGAGAGGAATTTTGCATTACTGCCTGTTACATATACATCGGCATTGTCGATGTGGAGAAATCCGTTGAGTACGTCAACGAAGTCTTCAAGCAACTGCACCTCGTCAAGAAGGATATAATACATATCACTATCGATAATTTTTTCTTTGACGTACGCATAAAACTTATCAGGACTACGGTATTCTTTATTCGAGAAGTCATCGAATGCCATTTCAATAATATGATCTTCCCTGATTCCTTCTGAAAGCAGCTGCTGTTTGAAAATCTTGAAAAGCAGATAAGACTTTCCCGATCTTCTCAATCCAGTTATAATCTTGACTAAACCATCATGTCTGCAGTCAAGTAACTCTTTAAGGTATCTGTCTCTTTCTATTTCCATAAACGGGGCATTTTATAAGTAATACACAATTTTACCCCGCTAAGTTAGTGTTTTATTTTCAATTGACAATGCCTAAGGGGATTTTTTTGTAATTATTCACGGTTTTGTCCCCGACAACCCAAACGCTCACCTTCAGTAATATTTGGTTTTTATGGTTCATTTGTAGGATGAACCTTAATTATTACCAATTTTACTGATTTATCATTTTTCTTCCGTTTACAACAAAGGTTTCCTTTTCCAAACCGTCAAAACAGACTACTGACTATTAGCATTTATAGTCAACTAATGAGACATTTACGACAAAAGAAATTAATAGCTATGTTTCCAAGGATATACGTTCAGCATAAATTAATAGAAAAATTCGTTTATAATCGAAATAAACTTATATTTGCGGAAAAATTCAGCTATGGATGAAAAATTCAATATTCAAAGAGTATACAATCTTTGGGGTAAAAACACTCCCGATGTGGGTTTCTTGCGTACAGATAATAGCATTCTGTCTATATGATTGTATTTTACCAAAATGTAGTCCGGAAGTTGCTGATACAGATGTAAACGTCATGAAGGACGAACAGATTGTGGTTAAAGCAAGAAAAGAAGGTATCCGGACAAATTCTCATTGATTGAATCTTATTTTATTTGGAATATAAAGACAATTTCGTTATTTTTGCAAAATATATCCCTAGCGTTATGAAACAAGAAATCAAAGTGGACAAAGAGTTGATAGCCTATTGCGGACTATATTGTGGCGCATGTGGCAAGTATATGAATGACAAATGCCCCGGTTGCCGTCAGAACGAGAAGGCAAAATGGTGCAAGATACGAACCTGCTGTGTGGATAACTGTTATCACACTTGTGCAGAATGCAAGATGAATCCGCATGAATGTAAGAAGTTCAACAACTTCTTCAGCAAACTCTTTGCACTGATCTTTAAGTCCGATCGCGAAGCCTGCCTCCGTCGAATCAATGAAATCGGTGAGGATGATTATGCTCAGGAAATGGCGGATAAGAAAATAATGACTATCAAGAAGTGATAACCAATACGATGGTATTGGAAAATAACTTTATAAAATATGTTACATCACAAAGGAACCCAAACAATTGATACAGAAAGGCTGACGCTCAGACCCTTTCGTTATACGGATAATGATGATATGCTGACTTATTGGGTCAGTGATCCTAATATCCAGTCACTCTATTCAGAGCCGACTTACAACACACGAGAAGAAGTTAAGGGGCTGTTGGATCAATATATAGCTTCATACGAAAAGCCGGATTACTATCGTTGGGCTGTTATCGAAAAAGAATCTAGCATCTGCATAGGGCAGATTGCCATCTTTCTCGTGGATAACAAAAACTTCTTTTGCGAAATAGAATATGCTTTAGGGAGCAAATTCCATCGTAAAGGTTATGCGTCAGAAGCTGTAAGGTCCATCCTGAAATTCTGCTTTGAGAAAGTGAATTTCCATAAAGTACAGGTATGTCATAAGGAAGGCAATATTGCTTCTCAGGGAGTGATTAGAAAATGCCATTTCATTTATGAAGGTACTTTGCGCGATTTCTTTTTTATGGATGGGAAATATGTCAGTCGTCTATACTATTCAATGTTGAAGGATGAATATGAGAAGTTGTACTGATATCATGAAGATAAAAATAATCATAGAGAATAATCCTTCCCCGTCAGACAAAGACCTTCTTTCAGAACATGGCTTTTCTGCTTGGATAGGATGTGGTGGAAAATGTTATATGATGGATGTCGGCGCTACGGGCAAATGGTCTGAGAATGCATTGAAGATAGGCGTGAATGTGGCAGATGTAGATTATCTTATTCTTTCGCACGGGCATATTGACCACACAGGAGGTCTTTCCTCCTTTCTTCGTCTGAATACGAAAGCCAAAGTGATCGCATCTTCCAAGATAAACAACTATAGCTATTTCTCATATAGACATATTGGAAAACCGCATGATTTGACACCCGACAAAGAGACCTTGTCGAAGTATCGTTCCCGAATATCATATATAGATAGTGATGATGTTATTACAGATAACATGAAACTTGTCTATAATTCTGTATCAAGATACGCAGTGCCTTACGGCAATCAGTTTCTGAAGGTTTGCGGTGTGGATCAGAAGGAACATCAATATATGGCCGACGATGAGATTTCGTTGGCACTAACCACAGAGAAAGGACTTGTCATCATTTCATCGTGTTCACATTGTGGCATACTGAATATTATCGAATCATGCTGTAAGTCGACGGGTATACATCAAGTGGCAGCATATATAGGGGGACTGCATTTGATTGATAATCAAGGAGCAGCAGGAGATGATATCAAAGGAATTGCTGATGTGATACGGTCGAAATATCCTGATATGAAGTTATATGCCGGTCATTGCACAGGGAGTAGTGCGATAGAAATACTCTCGTCGGAACTAGGAAACCAACTGGAAACTTTGTATAGCGGAAAGGAGATTGAAATATCCTCAGCCACTGGACAGATATTTTAAATACTTATATTATCTTTTCAAATAAATAGAAGATCCCTTTTCTCCATTCAGCAATTCCAACATTTTTATATCCCAGTTTTTCATACATCTTTAATGAAAACGGGTTTTCAGAGAATGCATCTAATCTAATCGAACTGATACCATTTTCTTTTAAGGAATGTTCTATTATCATCATTGCTTGATATCCGATCTTGTGATTTTGGTATTCAGGATGAATACATAATCTGTGAACTACTGCATAATTGTCGTCCTCAAAATTCCCATTGATGTATTGTTCATCCGTTTCCCTATTAATTACAACAGCACCAAGCAGTATATCGCCATTTGTTATTTTATAAAGTTGTTGTTTCTCTATGTCATTTTTTAATAAAAGGCTATCGGGATAAATCTCATCCCACTGATTAATGCCAATGCCATCCATTTTGTTGATAGCATCTTTGTACATTCTTACGATATTGTCCCAATCTCTTATTTCCGCTTTCTTTATTTCCATTGCACAACTTATTAATACATTTCCTATTGCAAAAATAAAAAATATAATATGATCAACCATAAGATTATTCGTTTTTTATATAAAACAATGTTTTAGTAAGCAATTATCTTTTATCATTCAAAATGATTTTGAGTGCCTTATTCCAGAGGCTTGGCAAAAGCGCTTTGTAGAATCTCTAACTGATTTTTGACAATTCAGGCAATCGTTTCAAGTCTGTTATTCTGATCATTTTACAGACTGGTCTTGAAAATTGTCGTTATAATGAATAACGTATATACTTTTATTATTAAGTAAATAATGAATATACAAGGTATTGATTTGAATAAAATGAGGGACCATTTTGTTTAAAGGTAACATTTTGTTGCTATTTATATTTTGCAATAAATATAATGTTTTTCTATATTTGCGACAGTTATTTCTTCATTTAGGAATATACACTTTTAAACAAAGCCGACCAAAAACAGAATTATGTGTTAATGCATAAATATAGATTATTAACTTAAACAAAAATTAATCATGAAAAAATGTTTGCTTCTATTAGCAATCTTGATGGCAATGTTGTCATCAGCAAAAGCCGACACAACGTTATGGTCGGGTTCGAAAAGTCCGGATTGGAATGGTTTTACAATCTCGGCATCCAAGTTTAGTGGCATTTCTACCGGAGATGTAATCCGTGTGGAATTCTCTGCCAGTAGTAATGCGGCACTGAAGATAGCGTCAAAGAACCCCTGGAATGAAATTTATTATTCTAATTCTATTTATGGTTCTAGCTCAACAGAAATTACTCTGTCTTCATCTAGTTGGATCTCAGCCTTGAAATCCAAAGGAATGGTAGTGCAAGGTCAGAATGTGACAGTTACAGCGGTCGTATTGGAAAGTTCAAGCAGCAGCTCTAGCAGTTCATCATCAACAACCTCTTCGTCTACGACAAGTTCCAGCAGAACAGTCACAAGTTTATGGTCAGGTTCTCAGAGTGCAGCATGGGATACATCATTCACAATAGCCGGTTCCAACTTTTCCAGTGCATCTGCAGGTGATTCATTACAGGTAACATATACGACAAGTGGAAGTAATGCTGGAATCAAGGTAGCATGCGCGAGTCCATGGACCGAACTCTTTCAACAGTATTCCAGTCTTTCATCTGGAAGTGTATATGTCAGTCTGACAGCCAGTCAGATTTCATCTTTGACTTCAAGTTATTTACTCATTCAGGGTCAGTCGCTTACAATAACGAATGTCGCCTTGATTACTCACAGTAGTAGTTCGAGTAGCAGTAGTAGTTCGAGCAGCAGTAGCAGTTCAAGTTCTACATCAGGGTTCTATACCTCTGGAACGAAACTGATGGATGCCAATGGAAATGAATTTGTAATGAGAGGCGTAAACTATTCTTACGCATGGCAACAAGGAAATGAAGGCACAGTGATACCAGCGGCAAAGAATCAGAAATGTAATACGATACGTATTCAGATATCCGACGGTACTCAATGGACCAAAACCACATCTTCAGAAATATCAACACTTATATCTCTATGCGAAGCAAATAAGTTGGTTTGTGTGTTGAACGTTCAAGATGAATTAGGTAAGAATGATATCGCTTCTCTCGAAAAGGCTGCAAACTATTGGATTTCTGTAAAAGACGCGATAATAGGACATGAGAGTACTGTCATTGTTAACATAGAAAATGAATGGGATGCTACATGGGAAAGTTCTACATGGGCTGAAGGATATGAAACGGTTATTCCGATGCTGCGTAATGCAGGTATCAAGAATACATTAATGGTGGACTGTGCTGGATATGGTCAATATGCAGATGCTATCTGGACAACAGGCTCATCTGTTCTTGCAGCCGATGCGTTGAGCAACACGATGTTCTCTATCCACATGTATGAGTATGCCAGTTATTCTGATCCGACAACACCTTCCGGCAGTAAAGTGAAGTCTTCCATCAATAGTGCCTTGGGGGTAGGTGCTCCTCTTGTAATAGGTGAATTCGCATATAAAGGTTCTAATGGATATGTTGATTATCAAACTATTATGGATTATTGCACAGAGAAAAATGTCGGTTATCTGGGATGGTCGTGGACAGGCAACAGCAGTGACATCTCATTTATGGATATGTTCTCTGGTTACGATGACAGTAATATGGAAACAAACGGTACTATTATTTTTAAAGGTACAAATGGCATACAGTCTACGTCAAAAGTATGTTCTGTATACAGCAACAGTTCGGCTAAGACTGTAACAAAGATCGGCAACATTTCATCAGATGATGATATCGATATGAGCAAGACTTATGATATTTATACTATAAATGGTCATAAGGTTCAGAATATGGATGAACATAATGTATATATTCTACGCCAGAATGGAAAGACAAAGAAAATAATTAAATAGTATATATTATATTATAACTAGACGAGGGCGTGTTAGATTTTCAGACACGCCCTCTTATAGTCTTACTCTACCAAAAAGTGCCTTATTAGTCATAAATAATACTAAATATCACATCAATACATAGCTACTAACAGGTGTTTGTGCAATTTTAGTTTTATCTTTGCCAATATAGCTAAACAAATGACAGTGTTCTAACCATTTTATACTATGGATATAAAAGTCAGGCTTATTATCGTGTTTTTTGTCATCATATTATCTATGTCTGTAAGGGCCCAGCAACAACAGTATTTTGATAATATAGATACAAAAGGATATACCGTTTTCTGTGCCTATAAGGATGATCATGGTATTATGTGGCTTGGTACGTCAAACGGACTTACTACTTATTCACAACTGACCAGTAAGCGCCCTTTCAGTTATTTGCGGAAAAATGAATTGTCTAACATCATAGTTGATATAGAACAGGATGAACTGGGTAGGTTGTGGCTGATGACACAAGCTAATAAATATATGGTGTACAATCCGTGTGATAACAGTCTGATTCCTGATGTGGAAAAGTATCTGAAGGATAATGGAATAAACGTGTTTTACGATTTCAGACTGAAGACAGATAGTAGAAGACGGTTATGGGTCCATAAGGATAACAGACTGTATATGCATGATTTTAGAACACATAAGACAATACTGTTTACTCTGCCCAAACAGGCTGGACGCATCATTGGTATTGAAACTAACAGCAAAGAAGTAATAGCTGTAACCGAAAACAGTATATATATGGTAGATATGGGGACACTTAAACTTCGGTTCTTTGCAAAAACGCCACAGAAGATACCCGACCAGTATCTTTACATGTATCATAATCAGCATGGCGACTTATGGTTGGGTACTTATGATCTGATGTTTCGTTATGATTTGGCTCAGCGAAAATGGCATCAATACGAGGATGAAAAATCAGATATCAGAAAATTCGAACCTTTACCTGGAGATCACCTCTATGTGGGAACAACGAATAGCGGTATCTATGTATATGACAAGAACGGACGACTGGAACGACACATCACACAGGCCGCCCCTAATACTTATGGACTTGCCAATAATCATATCAATTCGTTATATTACGATCATAAGCAACAGGCGTTGTGGATCTTTTACCATAAACACGACTTCTCTATATTCAGTGACCGTCAGCAGGAATTCCGAGAACGGTATGTCCTTTCAGCCAATAATCAATATAATACGAATGATGTGATCTGTTTCTGTGAAGGCAAAGGTGGTACTATATGGTTGGGTACCGAAGACAACGGTGTCTACCAGGTGAGCGCCAAAGGAAGTGATAGGGTGTTGGATAACAGATATTCAGGTAATGCCGCGACTTCGATATTAGTAGATAACAAAGGACGGTTATGGGCGGGTCTATATCGTAACGGACTGGTGTGCAGCGACGGTCACAAATATTTTCCACAGGCATCGCCTTATGGCATCATTGAGACCCCAGACGGTAAAATATTCACCACATTGAATGGTGCAGGAATATGGAAATTGGACCCTCAAACGGGTAAAACCATATTGATACCTACGGATAATCCATGGATTATGGACATCGTTTACTGCCATGGATATATATATGCCGCTTCACCAAAATACTTGTACATCATAGACACGAAGACGCTTAAAGTAAAAGCTTTGCCAGGTACAATATTCCGTCATTCCAATTTCGGGGCCGGAAACAAAATGCTTATTGTCGACAGGCGAGGGTGGATATGGCTTGTAAACTATAAGAACGGCAGTGCTGTGGATATCTATGATAGCCGCCAGAACCGTACGTTCAGCGTGGAGGGCTTAACTCAATATTCAATCAATTCAATTGTTGAAGACAAGCAAGGGAATGTCTGGTGTGCTACCGATCGTGGACTTGTGCGTGTCAAAGTGCTCAACGAGTGTCGGCCAGCATTTGATTATTATTGTTTTAATATGAGTACTGAGTCTGTGAATACATTTTATAACCTTCGTGCTATATTATGTATGAAAGATGGTCGATTGCTTATCGGAACGACAAGCGGATATAGAATGATAAATGCCACACATATAGAAAAATCATTGACAACGAATATGAAAGCTAATCCACTAACGTTGACTTCCATGCGTATAAATGATAATTTTATTTCTCCCGACATATCATATAATGGACGTCATATTATAGACAGCGATTTGCCTTTTGTAAAACAGGTCGACTTGAAATATAATGAGAACAACATAACGCTTGAGTACCGTCCGAAAGGACGCACAGATAATGTAGGTAATGCATATTATTATAAATTGGATGGACTGAACCGAGAATGGCTTCAGATCAACGATTACACCATTACACTATCAAATATACCTCCCGGTTCATACAGATTATTGATAATGGAACAGACGGCTGGTAACAAATACAGTCGCATTTTTGATGTTCTGCAAATATCAGTACGACCGCCATTTTGGAAATCAGGATGGGCATATATGCTCTATGCCGTATTGTTAGTTTTGATAACCGGCAGCACCATACTGTATTGGCGTAAACGTCAGGAATACAAATATCAGGTGCGTAAAATGAAGGACGAACAGGAACGCGAAGCTCGACTGAATGAAATCAAATTACGTTTTTTTACGAATATCAGTCATGACCTTCGTACACCTCTTTCCCTTATTATTACACCGATAGAGGAACTTTTGGAAACGATGAAGGACAAAGATGCCGTCAATATTCTGAAACTGGTGCATAAGAACGCCAAACGATTGATCTATCTTGTAAACCAGATACTTGACTTCCGTAAGTTGGAAGATTCGGATGTCAAATTGAATGCCGATTATGGTGATATAGTGGGTTTCGTTGGGAATTGTATATCATCGTTTGAACTGTATTCGTCTGAGAATAATATAATACTGACATTCCATAGTGATTTTAATCGATTGGAAATGCAGTTTGACAGGGATAAAATGAGTAAGGTCATATCTAATTTGTTGTCGAACGCATTCAAGTTTACGCCTCGCGAGGGTCATATAGATGTATTGTTGTCAAGGCAGATAACCGAACTGAGAATAGAGGTCGCTGACACAGGAGTGGGGATACCTGCTGATAAACGTATGCGCGTGTTTGAGAAATTCTATCAGGGTGACAATTTAATTATGAAGACGGCCAGCAGTGGGCTGGGGCTACACATAGTAAAAGAATATGTGGAACTGCACAAGGGGCATGTCGAGGCACTTGCCAATCATCCTCAAGGTACCATCATACGTATAGACATGCCGATTATGCAGCCCGCTGTTATACCTACTACGCAGGTAACGGAGGTGGACGATGAGGCTATTTCAGCCGACAACTTGGAAGACCATCACGATGTCACGATTCTTCTTGTTGAGGATAATACAGATATGCTTGGCTATTTGGGCAGATCGCTATCCAAAGAGTATAGTATATGTCAGGCCACAGATGGCAATATGGCTCTTGAGGTGCTTAAAAGTAATGATGTAAACATTATCGTGAGTGATGTGATGATGAACGGTATGGATGGACTTACGCTTTGTCACCATATCAAGGATAATATCAACACGTCGCATATCCCAGTGATATTGCTTACGGCAAAGGCTCTCGAAGAAGATGAACTGCATGGTTTGCAGATGGGGGCAGACGACTATATCACAAAACCATTCAACTTTAATATCTTACGTCATCGAATTAGAAGATTGATACAAAAAAATCAGAATGCTCATGAAAAATTTCTTCATGATATGGAGATAACTCCTTCTGAAATAACAGAAACAACATTAGATGAACAACTTATTCAAAAAGCCATAAAAATAGTGGAAGATCAGATGTCAAATGCTAATTTCTCTGTGGACATGCTGGCTGATGACTTAGGTATGCATCGTACAAACCTTTACAAGAAACTTACTTTCATAACAGGAAAGACCCCCGTACAATTTATTCGGATTATTCGTCTTAAACGAGCACGGCAATTATTAGAACAGACGCATGGATATGTATCACAGGTTGCTTATCAGGTAGGCTTCAATTCGCCGAAGAAATTTGCCAAGTACTTCAAGGAAGAGTTCGGCATGTATCCGAGTGAATTTTCCAAATATTCTCCAGATAAAGAAAAAAATGAATAGTACCATACTCATCTTGAATCTGATACTTTGTTATTACCTGTGGTACCGATTTGAATAAAAAGGGGGATCGTTTTGTTCAAACCCTTTGTTTTATAGGCTTTCAGTAGTATTTCATATCAAAATCTTCATTACTTTTGCATCGTTTTTCAGAGACTATTGACTGGATTACGATAATAAAGAAATGATAAATATAGATTTGATTATGACAAATTTTACTAGAAAGTTTTTGCTTTTGATCCTTTGCTTGATGATGGGCATTTGTGCAAAAGCTGGAATCACAGTAAGTGGTTCGAATGGGACTTACGTTTTAACAGTAAGTACAGGTACAACAGCCAGTGATTGGACTGGGCTTAGTTCTGATGTTAAAACTGCCACATCTATTACAATTGTAACAAGTGGTGGGTATGAACTCACAAGTACTGATGTGTCTGAATTTTGCGGCGACTGGAGTATTGCATCAGTTTTTACAAAGGTTACTACTTTGAATCTCGAAAATGCTGATGTCGCTACAGATAATGTGGAAGACACTAATACGAATGATTTGTGGAAATTGAAACGTTTGGTCACACTGAAGGAACTTACATTTCCGAAGAGTACTGTTTATATACCAGCTCAATGTCTGCAAGGTAACGGAAATGTAGAAGAAATAATCATTCCTAATAATACGGTTGCGGGTACGATGACATTGTGCTCTCAATGTTTCAGTCAGATGACGGCATTAAAGAAAGTTGTAATAGGTAGTGCTGCTGGAACATTCGTAAACCAGACATTTCAGGGCTCAACGGTTCTTCAATATGTCGAGTTCCAGCCTGGTGTTACAACAATAGGTGATGGAGCTTTTCAGGGTTGTACAGGTATCACAAGCATCATATTGCCTGAAAGTGTGACAAGTATCGGTCAACTTGCTTTTGAGTATACTAATATAGAATCTATCCGTCTACCTAATACGTTGAAAACTATTGGCAATTGCGCATTCGACCAATGTCACCAACTGAAATCAGTTACTATTCCAGCAAGTGTGGAGACCATTGAAACAGGCGCTTTTCAGCATAACTGGAATCTCACGGATGTTTATGTATTGGGTACGACTACAAAATGTGCTGCTGATGCATTTGCTCCTGAATCTACTTATAATGGCGTAGCAGCATCAGCTGATAGGAAAGGTACAACCGTAAACAGCTCTTGGTTTAAATATAATGGTACGGAATTCAAGGCCCCTGCTGTGTTACATTATCCTACGGCAGCTAAGAATTATTATGTAAACAAGGCTTTCACTGCATTCTCTCAATATACATTGACTGATGCAAATGGTGATATCTGGCCCAATCCAGATAATATAAGTTCTCTCGTAGATTATTTCGCACACCCTGATTATCTTTCTGAAGGTAATACCGAAAGGAAATACGATGGCACTTCCGGTTATAATCAGTCAGACTATTATGGTTGGAATAACTTTATGCTGATAACATCAACTGTAGAGCAGGATGTCTGGCCTGAAAAACGTATCACAGAAGACCGCTGGTACTCTATGGTGTTTCCATTTGCCATGACACAGGCACAAATCGAAGGTGCATTTGGTGCAGGAACAGAAGTGTGTGAATTTAGCAAAGTGGCTACATCAACAACTACTGAGAATGGAACTACTATAAATACGATCACATTGTATTTTTCTGATGATGTAACATCTACAGCGGCTCATCATCCATATATGATACATCCTTCAGTTAAGACTACTGCTACGACAACAGGTGGCGAACTGATTGGTAACACGATCGCTGGCGTGGACAAAACAGCTGCAATAGCTGCCGAAACTGGTGCTTCAATGGTAACTGTGACAAAAGACGGATATGATTTCATCGGAAGTTATGGCGTAACAGAAAGTACATTGATACCCAAATACAGTTATTATTTAGGTGGAGGTACAGGCACTGGATATGAAATCGGATTCTATCGTATGATGAATGATGATTCATCTCGCACTTGGGGCTACTGGACAAAATATACAGCGATAGTTGAACCACAGACCAAAAGTGACGCATCTGCTAAATATCTTCCAGTATGCTTTGGTACACAAGAAGATAATACGATAACAAGAATAGATGTCGTGGCAGGTGAAGTTGATGATAATACTACGGTTCGTACAGTGTATATTGACAAGGTGTTCAATATGCAAGGGCAAGTCGTACGTGAAGGCACATCAAGTCTTGATGGATTGGACAAAGGTATTTATATCGTGAATGGTAAAAAGTATGTTGTAAGATAATTAAAATCGAGGAGAAATATAATGAAAAGAATGTATACAAAGCCAACCATAGAAATAACATCAGTAGATGGCGAAAAAATTTTGAGTGGTTCGGGCGTTATTACACAACGTCAAGGTTCTATTGGAGCAGACAACAAAGTCTTTCAGAATGATTTTTGTGACGGTTGTGTGTCTGGAGTCATTGACGTGACGACAGATGGACCGAGTTCATCAGCTAAGCACAATAGTTTTTGGGATGAATAAATAGTAATAATAGAAATTGTAACAAAACTCGTAATTAATCAACTTAGGGATAAGATTGTTTTTCAGAATATACAGATTAGAGTTGAATAAATTAATTATTTGAAAGGGATGGATCGTGAGATTCATCCCCTTTTTTGGTGTTGACTATATGACGTAGGCTGTTAGTTGATGAATAGGGCACCTTGGTTGATTCTTTTTGGATTCTATAACATATTATTGTACATTTGTTGTCGATAAATAAATAATATTATTAGATAGATAAACAAAAAAGTTC
>OBID01000626.1_pt1 | contig 13989 bp, 8 predicted proteins | sample 1519781 | NCBI WGS metagenome assembly OBID01 (sample SAMEA3991478, study PRJEB22521) | metagenome | biome: anthropogenic terrestrial biome; feature: sewage plant; material: sludge | place: Sweden | collected 2012-09-26 | reverse complement strand
TGAAAATTTTCCAAAAGATATGTATTTTTATGAATATTTAGAAGTTCCCTTAATTGATATGAATACGCGATTGCTTTGGATTGTATGTTGCATATTTCTTGCTTCGGAAAATAAAGGCCAAATCTTAGTATTAAAGGGAAAGGTGAAGTGCATTCTCCAAATGCCAAATACAACCAAAGGAGCTGAAAACGTAGTCATTGTACCAAACTTCATTCCTTCTAAATCCACAATAACAAGCTCAGCACCCACAGGGTATTTTGAAATAAATACCAACTTGCCTTATTCAAAGCTAGAAGACAAAACAGTGACTTTATATGCAGTTTCAAAGTGTAAGGATTGTAATTTATTGGCCCGCAGGATTTTTATTACAGAGGACAATGACCGCCAGTTCAAAGCAGATCAACTGTCGTATTGTACTATTAAAGATTGGGTGTTGGATGCCAATTGTCAAAATACTGAGTTTAAAGCTCTTAAAGCAGATAGTGTATTACGTGTAGCCATTAAGCAAGAAATGGAAGACCTTGATAAGGTATCAAATGCAAGTGCATTGGTTGGTACACCATCTTTTTTAAATTTTATTAGCAGCCTGGTGTCAGTTGCAAGCCCAGCTTTACCGGTTGGTTTTTATGGGGCTGATAGCATTATAGGGGGGAACAACACAACCGGACAGTTTTTATTGGCTTCTCCATTATATCATTCGACCAATACCGGTTTTAATTTTAATCCGTATCGCGAATTGGGTGAAGCGGTATTTTGGAATCCGGCTGCTTTACAATCTTCCAGAACGAGGGGATTATTTAGTTTCTTAGCTAATTTAAAAAACAATTATAAAACATCGGTCTATTATAAACTCACACCAAAATTTAGTTTCGGTTTGGGCTTCATTTATACAAAACAAGATGCTTTTCTAACGGTATTGTACCGTTTTGATAATGATCCACTTGATTTTACAGTGAAAGATTTTAAATTTAGTTTGAAAGAATCTGCTTTATATTTGAGTCCGTCGTGGAAATTGAGCGATAAAATTTCTCTCGGAATAAGTATTAAATCCGTTTGGCAAAAATTTAATAATCCCAGTAGATTGTTTGTCGAGCAAATTGATACCATTAAAACGCGGGCGTTTACAGATAAACTTGTGGAAGTACAGAATTATGATGCGGATCTTTCGGCAATTTATAAGATAAACAGGCAATGGAGTTTAGGTCTAAATTTTATGAATCTGGCAGGAAGTCAGTTGTATGGAGATGCATTTGTTCAAAATCAGAATGATAAACCCATACAGAATCAACGCGCTTTTGGTTTAGGAGTTCACTATAAAATAAAACGCATTCAATTAGGAAGTGATTTGTTGATGAATGGCGATGGACTCTACGACGCCAGCATTGGAATTAATTATGTACCCTTTAATAATGCACTTATTGCAGCAGGTTTTGCATTTAAGCAAACTGCTTTCTCACTTTCTTTTAAAATGAAGTATTTCCGGATTGGCTATATCAATGACAATAATTTTTTAGCACATGATTTCCGAAAATCAAAAATAGGCCTTTTCAATGGGACTTTATATACCGGCGTGAGTATTGGTTTTGGAGGAAGCCATTGACATGGATACAATGGTTTCTAGAATTTAGTCAGCAATCCATTGTTTTAAAGATTTAGAATATATTTGTGTAAGCTAATTAATTGCACTAAAATTTATTTGTATACTCTATGCAGCTAAGTAATCAAATTGCAAAACATTTTAGAGAGGTCTATTTTGGTGGGAACTGGACCTGTTCAAATTTAAAAGACCAATTAAAAGATGTCACTTGGAAGCAGGCAACTCAGAAAATTTATTCATTAAACACCATAGCCACGTTGAGTTATCACATACATTATTTTGTGCAGGCAGTCCTCAAGGTTTTGCAAGGAGGGATATTAGATTCAAAAGACAGTTATAGTTTTGACCATCCACCCATTCAATCTCAAGAGGATTGGGACAAATTTTTAAACGCACTTTGGGAGGAAGCTGCGTTGTTTGCTGAACTTATCGAACATATACCGGATGAGAAGCTTTGGGAATATTTTGAACAGGAGAAGTATGGGATTTATTATAGAAATCTACATGGGATCATAGAACATTCACATTATCATTTAGGACAGATTGCAGTAATAAAAAAGATACTATCAGAGCAGGTGTAATAAAGATCCAAACTGTTCTAAATCTGTATCCTAAACTGAATTAATTAAAGCTTTTAATGAATTGGATAGTTTGTTTTTAATACCTTTAATTAGGGACATAGAACGAATTATTAATTAATAAACTATGTTTCCTAAATTCCTATGTTTCTATGTGGTTCAATCATAATTTTTTTTGAAACACATAGATACATAGGGACATAGAGACATAGGAAGGATTACTAAATAATAAACTATTGTTTTCTAAAAATCTATGTATCTATGTGGTTCGATCATAATTTTTTTTGAAACACATAGATACATAGGGACATAGAGACATAGGAAGGATTACTAAATAATAAACTATTGTTTTCTAAAAATCTATGTTTCTATGTGGTTCAATTGAGGATTTTTTTTGAAACACAAAGGGACATAGAGACATAGGAAGGATTACTAAATAATAAACTATTGTTTTCTAAATATCTATGTTTCTATGTGGTTCAATTGAGGATTTTTTTTGAAACACATAAGGACATAGAGACATAGGAAGGATTACTAAATAATAAACTATTGTTTTCAAAATCCCTATGTGTCTACGTGGTTCAATTGAAGATTTTTTTTGAAACACATAAGGACATAGAGACATAGGAAGGATTACAAAATAATCAACTATTGTTTTCTAAAAATCTATGTTTCTATGTGGTTCAATCAGAATCTTTCTTGAAGAACAAAGGAACATCGTTAGCTTATCTCGGATATATTTTTTTATTACTATTGAAAAGAAATTTCTGTTGCATGGTGTAATTTTCTATTTTTGCTCATTGTGATGAAAACACTAGATTCATTTGAAACAGAGCGGCTCCTATTAAAGCCGGTAGGGAAAGAAGATGCTGCATTTATTTTAGAAATGTTTAACACCCCTCAATGGATAAACAATATTGGCGACCGGAATGTACACAGTGTAGAAGAGGCTGAAGCTTATATTGAAGTAAAAATGCGACCCCAGTTTGAGCGATTGGGTTATGGTAATTACATCATGATTCGCAAATCAGACGGAATCAAACTTGGATCCTGTGGACTGTATGACCGAGAAGGATTAGAGGGTATTGATATAGGATATGCGTTGATGCCTCAATTTGAAAGGCAGGGATATGCCATTGAAGCTGCTTCAAAAATGTTAGATCTTGCTGAACATCATTTTAGTTTACAAGAAGTATTAGCCATCACAACACCCGAAAATATACCCTCACAAAAAGTTTTAGCAAAATTGGGACTGGAATTTGTTCGGACCATTCAATTAGCAAATGATGTAAAGGAGTTAAACCTTTATCAATTGAGTTTTACAGCAAACAGATCTCCTGATGCATAGATGATGTTTAAAAATTGACATATTCACATCTTTCCAAGTGAAAAAACTTAGGGTTTAAACCCTAAGTTTTTTAAATTTTTTTATTTATCTTGCTGCCGAAAACACTATGAATTTAAGGAAGCTCTAAAAACTCCTGATAGTTCGCTATGCATTTATTTGTCTTTTTTTGAAGCAGTACCTAAAGATTTAAAATTAATGCAAGCTTAGTCTAAGTGGTTTGGGGAGATTCCGTTCAAGTTTATACTTGAAATATTTATTTTTTATGGAACACCTAAAATTATTGTACTATGTTAGTCAAATTGTTTTCCGCGGCCGGGCATGGCGTGGATGCTTCTACCATTGTAGTGGAAGTAAATGCCGGAGGGAATGTTATTTCCGGTAAAATTAGTTATTGGATGGTTGGGCTTCCAGATAATGCCATTAAGGAAGGGTACCAACGGATTCAGTCGGCCATTAAAAATATTGGCTATCAGTTTCCACGTGTAAAACTGGTAATCAATTTTGCTCCTGCCGATATTCGAAAGGAAGGATCGTATTATGATCTCCCCATTGCCTTGGGAATTTTAGCTGCCACGCGGCAAATTTCAGAAGATCGATTTCAGGATTATTTAATTATGGGTGAATTGAGTCTGGATGGAAGCTTACGTCCATTTAAAGGAGTCTTGCCCATCGCCTTGCTTGCACGAAAAGAGCATTACAAAGGAATCATTGTCCCCAAAATTAATGCTCGTGAAGCTGCTATCGTTGATGGATTGGAAATCATTCCGGTCGAAAATCTTTTTGAGGCAGCAGCATTTATTGATAAGCGTTTGGAAATTGAACCCCTTCAAGCGGATTCTATGAAAGAATTCCAACAACAGCAAGGAAATTATGCACATGATTTTGCCGATGTTAAAGGGCAAGAAAACATCAAGCGCGCATTAGAAATAGCAGCAGCTGGAGGACACAATGTGATCCTCATTGGTCCACCAGGAGCCGGGAAAACCATGCTGGCACAACGCTTGCCAACGATCCTTCCACCATTGGGAATCAATGAAGCCTTGGAAACTACCAAGATACATTCAGTTGCAGGAATTTTGGCAGCAGATTCGGGATTGGTGACCAGTCGACCGTTTCGTTCACCACATCATACGATTAGTGACATTGCATTGGTTGGTGGCGGTTCCAATCCCATGCCTGGAGAAATTTCATTGGCACACAATGGCGTATTGTTTTTAGATGAACTCCCTGAATTTAAACGTGCAGTTTTGGAAGTGTTACGCCAACCGCTTGAAGAACGAAAAGTGACTATTTCAAGAGCTAAAATTTCAATAGAGTATCCATCTAGTTTTATGTTGATTGCAAGTATGAACCCATGTCCCTGTGGTTATTTTAATCATCCTGAAAAAGAATGTGTTTGCGCACCGGGCGCAGTTAAAAAATATTTAAGTCGCATCAGTGGTCCCTTACTCGATCGAATCGATTTACATGTTGAAGTAACGCCGGTATCTTCTGAAGAATTAATGGAGTACAAACGAGGTTCGGAAAACTCTTCCAACATCAGAGATCGTGTCATGGCTGCAAGAATTCGACAAGAAAAACGATATCATGAAAATCAAAATATTTATTGCAATGCTCAAATTCCTTCCAGCATGGCTCGTGAAATATGTGTTATTAATTCGGCCGGTATGAGTTTATTAAAAACAGCAATGACTAAACTGCAATTGTCGGCACGTGCCTATGATCGCATTTTAAAAGTGTCACGAACCATAGCAGATTTATCAGACAGCGACGAAATTAAAATTGAACATCTTGCTGAAGCCATTCATTTCAGAAGTCTGGATCGTGAGGGATGGGCGGGTTGAGATCAATTACGAATTTTTAATTACGAATTACGAAATCAATTTTGAAAAAGTTTCATGGATGAAAAGTGGAAATATAATTCAGGAAAAATCATTTGCCTTAGCTATTGTAGCAATAAAAATAGTACGTAAATTACAAACAGAGAAAAATGAGTTTGTATTATCAAATCAATTGTTAAAAGCTGCAACTTCTGTTGGAGCAAATATTGAAGAATCAATTGGGGGGCAATCAAGAAAAGATTTTTTAGCAAAAATTTCTATAGCTTATAAAGAAGCAAGAGAAACTATTTATTGGATTAAATTGCTTCATGGAACAGATTTGTTAACAAAAGATGAATTTGAAAGTATTTGGAAAATAGCGGATGAATGCTGTAGGATTATTGGTAAAATTCAAACTACATTAAAAATCAAGGGAGTATAGTATTGTTTGTTGTAATAAAATTTTAATAAGCGATTTTGAACTTACTTCATTCGTAATTCGTAATTGAAAATTCGTAATTGTATTATCTTTGCGGGCTATGAATTTATTCGTTTTCAATAGTTTATCCGGAGAAAAAGAGCTTTTTAAGCCGATTGTAGAAGGTCGTGTTGGAATGTATGTTTGCGGACCAACGGTTTATTACGATGCGCATCTTGGAAATTGCAGAACTTTCATTTCGTTTGATGTTATTTATCGTTATTTGATGCATTTGGGATATAAAGTACGATACATTAGAAACATTACGGATGTAGGCCATTTGTTGGATGATGGGGAAGATCGAATGATGAAAGGAGCCCGGTTGGAGCAATTGCAACCCATGGAAGTAGCTCAAAAGTATAGTAACGGATTTCATGATATGATGCGTTTGTTTAATGTATTACCTCCTTCCATTGAACCCAGAGCAACCGGACACATTATTGAGCAAATTGAAATGGTAGCTGATATATTAAAAAGGGGATATGCTTATGAGAAAAACGGGTCTGTTTATTTTGATACGTTGAAATTTATAAAAGACGGAAATCCCTATGGTAAATTATCTGGAAGAATTGTAGAAGATTTACTTTCAGAATCACGGGATGATTTAAAAAATCAGGATGAAAAAAATCATCCTTCGGATTTTGCATTGTGGATAAAAGCGAGCAATGAACATATCATGCGTTGGAATTCACCATGGAGTGTTGGTTTTCCTGGATGGCACTTGGAATGTTCGGCCATGAGTACTAAATATTTAGGAGAGCGATTTGATATTCACGGTGGTGGAAATGATTTAAAATTTCCTCATCATGAAAATGAAATTGCACAAAATATGGGGGCATGTGGAACTTCACCTGCAAATTATTGGTTTCATACGAATATGCTCTTGCTGAATAGCAAAAAAATGTCCAAAAGTGATGGGAATACGATTTCCCCAACTGAATTAATAACTGGAAATAGTTCACATACTTCCAGAGCGTATTCACCTATGGTTTGGAGGTTTTTTACTTTGCAGGCGCATTACCGCTCAACCTTAGATATCACAGATGATTCCTTGCAGGCAGCTGAAAAAGCCTATCGCCGACTGATGGAAAGTATGCGCACGCTTAAAACATTTCAAGCTGATTTTTCAAAAGAATCTGGACTAAAAGATGAAGCCATTAATTCATTGATAGCACAGATGTATCTGGATATGAATGATGATTTTAATGTTCCAAAAACACTGGCTTCCGTATTTGAATTGTGTACGATTATCAATTCCGTAAAAGATGGGCATATTTCTGCGGATGCAATTTCTGTTAAAAGTTGGAATGATCTGGTTCAACATTTAGATCAATTTGTTTTTGAAATTTTTGGTTTGAAAGATGAGAATGATACCAACGATTCCAATACAATTGATCAACTTATGAAATTGGTTATCGAACTGAGGAAAACGGCACGTGAGAATAAAGACTGGTCCAGTTCAGATAAAATAAGGGATATGCTCAAAGAAGCCGGCATTCAATTGAAAGACGGTAAAGATGGAACAGAGTGGATGCATTTGAATTAATTAAAAATTAGGAATTAAGAATTAATAATTGGGAATGAGGAATATTTGGGTAAAAATCGCTGTTGTAATTTTAATTGGCTTGTATGGATGCAAATCCGATAACAAGACAAAATCCGTTGGGGATGCTAAGTTAGAAATTAACTTTCCTGCATTTAATAAAGACAGTGCGTTTCAATATGTAAGACAACAAGTTTTGTTTGGTCCTCGAATTCCAAATACACCTGCACATCAGAAATGCGCCGATTGGTTTGTTGAAAAATTTAAATCGTTTGGCACAGAAGTTATTGATCAAAAATTTCAGGTCAAGGCATTTGATGGGACCTTATTAAATGGGCGAAATATAATTGCTCAGATCAATCCAAACATCAAAAGGCGTTTGGTTTTTGCAGCACATTGGGATACCAGACCCTGGGCAGATGCTGATCCGGATCCTGCCAATCGTAAGAAATCATTTGACAGTGCGGATGATGGACCAAGCGGGGTTGCCGTTTTATTAGAACTCGCACGTGCAATTCAATCCCAACCAATAAGAGGTTTAGGTATTGATTTTGTACTTTTTGATCTCGAGGATTATGGACAAGAGGCAAACAATGAATCCTGGGGATTGGGTTCTCAACACTGGTCTAGAAATCCACATGTTTCTGGATATCGCGCTCAATATGGTGTATTGCTTGACATGGTAGGCGCGGCAAATCCTGGTTTTTATGTTGAAGATTATTCTATGTATTATGCCAAGGATATTGTTGAAAAAGTTTGGAATCTCGCTGAATCAGAAGGCTATGGTGGTTCATTTCCAAAAACATCTGGAGGTGGTGTCATGGATGACCATTATTTTGTCAATGAAATTGCTAAGATTAAAATGATTGACATTATCAATAAGCCTGATGGGAAGAAATTTCCATTTTATCACCATACATTAAAGGACAACATGAACGTCATTGATCCATATACATTGCAAATGGTCGGCAAATTATTAATTCGCCTGATTTATCGAGAAGAGGCTGGTACAATTTAAAAAAAATCATCATGTGATTTTTATTTGAGCAACTCAAGGCCAATTAAAATCATTTTAAGTTCTTTGTAAGAAAGGCTATATTTGTCAAATGCGACCATCCCGCATTTTACATTTCACATTAGTCTTTTTCTTTATATTAATAAGCCATAAGCTTGTTTATAGTCAAACACATTCCAAATGTGGTAGCAATCCGGTTTCTTTATCCAGTAATTGTATGGATGCTTGTGTGGTCTGTGATTTAAATGGCGTTTCAGCGAGAACACTTAATATCACTCCAGGGCAAATGCCTCCTGGTTTTTGTACAATGGTTCAGCACAGTATGCAGTGGCTTGCATTTGTAGCTGGTTCACCCAATTTAAGTATCAATGTCGCAGTATCGTCTTGCATGCAAGCAAATGGTGTAGAAATGGGAATTTATTCATCGGATGATTGTCAGACTTTTAAACTGGTGAGCAATTGCAATACCAATATGTTTGCAAATCAGACCTGGTCTTTTTCAACTACAGAACCCCTTAAGATTGGATGTGTTTATTATCTTGTTTTTGATGGAAATGGACCCAATGAATGCAATGTGGACTTTGTCGTCACAGCAGGAAGTACTGTAGCTCCTGTTCCGAATACTTCTGCCAAAATAAGTGGTAAGAAATTGGTCTGCAAAGGAGAAACAGTGGATTACATGATTGCAACCATAAATGGTGCATGTGATTATGAATGGCGTGTCGAAAACGGAACACTTAATTTTTCCAAAGACAATCAGTCCCAAGTTACCTGGGATCAACCAGGAAAGGGAAAAATCTGTGTAATGGGTTCGAATATTTGCAATACCGGGAATGAAGTATGCTTGGATGTTGAAATCGGTGACGAAACACCTTTGCAAGAATTTGGACCCTTCTATGTTTGCTTTGGTGCATCTCACAAGTTTAATAATCTTTTTTTAACAGCAGGAACCTGGAATTATTTCAATAAAAATCGATTTGGTTGTGATAGTAATATTACTGTAGTTGTAGAAGAATTTGATCAGATACAAACATTTATTGACACCTTTGTTTGTTATCCGGATAGCTTTAAACTCGGATCCACCCGTTATGATAGTACCGGAGTGTATAAGCAAATTCTCAAGTCAAAGAAGTCACCATTCTGCGATAGTATTTTATATATCAATCTACTATACAGCAAACTTAAATCCATTCCCAATAAATCCAATGATATTAGTTGTATAGATACCCTGGTGACTTTATTTGCAGATTCATCTTTAATTCCTAAAAACGTTCCAATCAAACGATATTGGCTCAATGATCTCAATGACACCTTAGGTACCGGAAACCAAATTGTAGTCAGTCAGGCTGGAATGTACAAGCTCGTTTTAATTAATGAAGTCGATTCCATTCATTCATGCATTTCCATTCAGTCCATATTGGTAAAAGGTTCAAAAAACAATCCGGATTTGATTTTACAAGATTCCTTGTCCTTTTGCATCGGTGATACCATTTTTTTAAATACGATCCGATTTGCAGATCTGAATAATACCAATGCTTCCTATAGTTATTATTGGAATCAATCTGCAAGTGCAACCCAAAGGATTGATTCAACTTTTATTCTATTAAATCGGGATACTACCATTTATTTAAAGGCATTTAATGGAACTTGTGAAGATTTGCTTCCGCTACCAATTAAAATAAATGACAAAGAAAATTTTATATTCACAGACAGTTCATTTTGTGCCGGGAGCATGGTTAATCTGTTGAATTTGAATTTTAAAAAGCAAGGTCAATTTTTAGGAGGTCCGCAGTTTTATAATTGTCCTGAAGCTGATTCAAATTGTTTGATTCAAAACAAGCTTGTTCAATTAAACCAGGATACCATTCTATACATTTTACCGGATGGTGCTCGTTGTCCGGAAATTACTACAGTAAAGTTGTTTGCCAAACCATATCCATCTGCTGGGTTCATCACGGATTCCAAGGACTATTGTTTAGGCGATACCGCGCAAATTTCATGGATTCAATTTGATAGCAGCACTACCTATAAACTGCAAATAGATCAAACAAATATTTTATTAAATTCCGGCAACAAATCCTATTTAACACAATGGATAGACACAGGCATACATTCCTTATGTCTGACTGCAAATCGATTGGGTTGCATAGACAGCAGCTGCAGCATAGTTTTTGTTCATGCTCCACCAAATATTCCAATTCCAGATTGTTTTTCAACGGATAGCAGCATTTTGTTTACCTGGAGTCAATACACCAACGAGACATACAGGCTTGAAGTGTTGCAGGGAGGCTTTTATATACAAGTTACAGATACCAGTGTATTTTTTCCAAACTTAAATCGGGGAGAAACTATTAAAATCCGAATTCATGCCAGCAATCCCTATTGTAATGAAGTTATTTCAGAAATAGAATGTCAATCCAAAACTTGTCCGCCCATACAACTATCGATTGATCCTGTTGATACCATTTGTTTGAGTAACTCGAGTAAAGCCATCCAACTTACGACGCAAACAAATCCAAGCGGCCAGATTGGAACAAACACCTGGAGAGGTCCGGGAATTATTGATTCAATTGCTGGCATTTTTGACCCAATCATTTCAGGTGCCGGATATCATCGCGTTTTTTCAATATTGGATATTAATGGATGCAAATATTTTGATAGCCAATGGATCGTTGTACGAAAAAATCCTTTTGCTGATTTTCTTATGGATTCCGTGGCATGCCAGGATTCTAGTATTTTAATTCGATTTACAGGAAATAACGCAGATTCAGCGCGTTTTAATTGGGCATTGGATGGCGGCTTGTTCAAATTTATTGTACCGGATAAGGAACTAGCGATTTCATGGCATTCTCCGGGATTAAAACAATTAAAATTAGAATTGAATTTTAATAAATGTTTGAGTGAATCATTTAGAACTATTGAAATTTTAGAACATCTACCCAAACCCCTTATCGATTGCGAATCAACAGATACCACCATTACCTTTAAATGGAACAAAGAAGCACGGGTAAAAAAATACAGAATCAATGTTTTAAATGGAAACACGGGTATGTTCATCAATGATACTGTATATCTAATTCGTAAACGATTTTTTAATGACAGCGCCAGCATACAACTCACACTGGAAGATTCAGGACCTTGCAGTGAAATAAATTCAGATATCGCCTGGTGCAAGTCGCCTGATTGTCCGCCGAAGAATATTGCTATTGATACCAGTATTGAAATTTGTTTTTCAAATCCTGTTTTATTTGATTTAAAAAACTGGTTGAAAGATCCAGTAGTTAATGGTCAGTGGACCGGCGAATTTATTATGAATGGTCAAGTAAATACACAGCGTTTAAAATTGGGAACGCACCATTATATACTTGAAGCCAATGATTTTGGATGTAGCTATAAAGACACCATTCAACTTTCCATTCATGCATCTCCTGTAATCAGCGAACTGGTTCGTACCAATATACCCTGTAGCCCAAACCCACAAACCGGTACGTTGACATTCGGAAAAATTCTGAGTTCCAAATTGCCCTTGCGCTATGCTATAGATGGGGGCAATGTTTCGTTAAACAATTCCTTTCAACAAATTACAGCTGGAAGTCATTTATTCAGCATCATCGATAGTCTGGGTTGCCAAACCGATACCTTGATGGTCTGGAATGCACCGGAAGTCCCGACTCTAGAATTAGGTCCCGACCTGGAAATTTTCAAAGGGGAATCTGTAACTTTAAATGCTTTGATAAGTGGAAATTATCAATTAATTGATTGGATTTCTGGTCAAAATCTATCGTGTACGAATTGTACAAATCCTGGATTGCAGCCTCAGCAAAACATGATTATTTACTGCTTGATAAGCAATGCAGATGGTTGTACGGCAATAGATTCCATTAGTATCCGAATCATTGATAACAAGGTGTATGTACCCAATGTGTTTTCCCCAAATGGCGATAATATCAACGATGTATTTACTGTATTTGGAACGGCAAGCACTATTAAACTATTGGAAATATTTGATCGATGGGGCAATCGAGTCTATTCAAACAAAGAGTTTCAAGCAAATGGTTTGGGTGGTGGATGGAATGGACGGTTTAATGATCAGTACTGTTTGCCAGGAGTCTATGTGTATTATGCTATTGTGGGTTTTGAAAAAGGCCCCGAAATAAAAATAAAAGGTGATTTACAATTACTAAGATAAAAAATAATTCAGTATTTCTGTATGGGTCTGAATTATTTTAAGTTTTCTTATGAAATGATTTTCTTTTTAATTGTAATAATTAACTCCTTTACTTCAATGCCTGTTTTTGTTTCAATGGTTTCTGCTTTTTCAAAATAAGCCGCTTTTTTTACTTCATCATCCAGACTTGCAGCATTGATTTGGACATTTAGAGCAGCGCCACTTACAGCAGCTTGTATACACAAAGCACCAACTCCTGCATCGCTGATTGAATTTGGATTCCCGTTTTCAATCATCGCTCTTAGCAAAGGCAAGCAAGACGCAGCAGTTTCCATGGTCTTTAGAGGAATTTCAATAGCATATAAATTTGCTTTTCGAATGGCCTTTTTACGAATTGATTTTTCTTCAGCCGTGTTTTTAGGTAAACGAAACGATTCCATGATGGCATTAAATGCTTTGGTATCTTCATCAACCAGAAAAAGCAATTCCTTAATTTTTACCTGAGCCTGAACCCCATATTCAGAAAAAAATTCCAATCGATCTTCATAGCCTTTTTTATGAGCGGTTAAATTAGCAACCATCGCACCAAGTGAAGCTCCTAATGCACCCAAATAAGCAGAAACAGAGCCCCCACCGGGTGCGGGACTTTCAGAAGCAGTTTCATCTGCGAATTTTTTTAAACTGAGATCAACAAGTTTGTTTGTTTTATCTTCCAACATATATTCTATAATTCTCTTTTGAGGTTCAAACAAAGCCAATGAATTTAATCCCAAACTTTGTATAGCTAGATCAATAAGTTCTTCTTCGGAAATACCAAGGGAGCGATTTTGTTTTTTCATGAAATAAACGCCTGCATCCAATAGTGCTTTCTTTGGAACCAGACCAACCAATTCAGAACCCGTTACGACTAAACCCAATCGATCGGCAGATTTTCTGCATTCTTCAAATGCTTTATGCAGCGGTGTTTCCTGCATATTGGTTAAATTCATAGAAACCTGTGCTTGCCCGTATTCGTCGATATACCACCCAATGGCTTTAAGAGATTTACAAGTACCTGGAGTTCTTAAAATTTCACCATGTTGGTTTTTTATGAGTTTTCCAGTTTGCGGATCTTTAACCGGGCGGCCATTTTCACGAATATCGAACGCAATCTCATTGGCAAGTTTTGCGGATTTTGTATTGAGATTGACATTATAAGCAATTAGAAAATCTCGTGCACCAATTACAGTAGCACCCGATTTTGGATTAAACGTTTTAGGGCCAAAATCAGGTTCCCAATCCGGATTTTTAATTTTTTCTTCCAGGCCTTCATATTCTCCACTTCGTATGTCTGCTAAATTTTTGCGACTTGGATGTGTAGCTGAATTTTCATAGAGATATACCGGAATGGATAATTCAGAACCAACTCGAGCAGCTAATTTTTTAGAAAAGGCAACCGTTTC